>ERZ650300.166-NODE-166-length-36124-cov-19.786964_pt1 | contig 36124 bp, 31 predicted proteins | sample MGYA00376236_ERZ650300 | MGnify/ENA primary metagenome ERZ650300 (study PRJEB26733, sample SAMN07839303) | wastewater metagenome | biome: urban; feature: wastewater treatment plant; material: waste water | place: USA: North Carolina | collected 2016-04-28 ...
GGCACAATATCGAAGTGCTTGAGGAGCAAGAGAAAATGCGTTACGTGACTTCTGTTGAGCAGATCGGGATTGAGAAGGGCCTGTTGCAGGGGATGCAGCAGGGGATAGCGCAAGGCATGCAACAAGGCATGCAGCGGGGTTTGATGAAGGGCCGTGCCGAAGGCGAGGCCTACGCGCTGCGCCGTCTGTTGCAAAAACGCTTCGGCCTGCTGTCGGAAGACGTGCTCGCCCGCCTGCAAGCCGCCAGCATCGACGAGCTGGAGCTGTGGCTGGATCGCGCGCTGGACGCCGACAGCCTGGCCGGGGTGTTTGCCCAGTAATCCCTTTGCGCACGGGCGGTGCTCCAGCCGCCCGATTGCGTATCTTCGCGTATTGTTTACGCCCTTATCCGGTTTTAAGCTGAGCACTTCGCCACTGCCGAAAGCCCAGCATGGATGCCCCAGACGACTACGACAGCCCGTGGAAAGAGGCTGTAGAGAGTTACTTCCCTGAGTTTATTGAGTTCTACTTTCCCGAAGCCAGTCAGCAAATAGACTGGACGCGCGGCCATGTGTTTTTGGACCAAGAACTGCGCGCCGTGGTGCAGGATGCTGAGTTGGGCAAACGTTTTGTCGATAAGCTGGCCAAAGTGGCCTTGCGCGACGGCAGCGAGCGCTGGGTGTATGTACACCTGGAAGTACAAGGCAGCGCCCAGGCAGAATTTGCCGAGCGGATGTTTGTCTATCACTACCGGCTGTTTGACCGCTACCGGCAACCCGTCGCCAGCCTGGCCTTGTTAGCCGACACCACCGCCAGCTGGCGGCCCAGCCAGTTTGGCTATCAGGCGCTGGGCTGTTCGATCGAGTTGAACTTCCCTACGGCGAAATTGTTGGACTACGCCACCCAGCAAGACCAGCTGTATCAAAACCCCAATCCCTTCGCCCTGGTGACTTTGGCTCACCTACTCACCCAAGCCACCCGGCAAGACATGAACGCCCGTTTCGCCGCCAAGTGGAAATTGGTGCAGTTGTTGTATCAGCGTGGCTGGGATAAACAACGGGTGATTGATTTGTTCAGCGTGCTGGACTGGATGATGCGTCTACCCGAGCAGCTGAAACGTTCGCTGTGGCACAATATCGAAGTGCTTGAGGAGCAAGAGAAAATGCGTTACGTGACTTCTGTGGAGCAGATCGGGATTGAGAAGGGCCTGTTGCAGGGGATGCAGCGGGGCTTGATGCAGGGCCGTGCCGAGGGCCGTCTGGAAGGCGAGCAAAGCGGCGAGGCGAAAGCACTGCGCCGTCTGTTGCAAAAACGCTTCGGGCCACTGTCGGAAGATGTGCTCGCCCGCCTGCAAGCGGCCAGCATCGACGAGCTGGAGCTGTGGCTGGATCGCGCCTTGGACGCCGACAGCCTGGCAGGGGTGTTTGCCCAGTAGCACAGCTCAAACCCTTTGGCGCCGCACCACCAAGCCCTCCTGGCGCGGTGGCCGTTCCGCTACGGTCTGCGGCCGCGATGCACCGCGCCAGTCAGCGCAAGCAAGCCCAGCCCAGTTTATCCGCTGCCGCGCTTACCCTCACCCGCGCGGCTCGCGCAGGGTGGCCAAGTCGGTGTGGTTTTCCAGGTATTCCGCCAGTTGCAAGAAATCCGTGCGGGGATAACTGCGCCCGGCCACTTCGCGGAAGGCCAGTTGCGGGCGTGAGCCATCGACAATATGGTAGCCCCAGTACAGCAAGGCGCTGCTGTGGCGCACTTTGGCTTCGTCGGGCGGAATCAGCCGGCACTTCGGGTCGTGCTGGGCGTAGCGGTCGATTTCTTTTTGCAGATGGGTGAGCAGCACTTCGTTTTTCTTTTCCACCGCCTTGCTGGAATCATAGCCATTGATCAGGCAAAACAGCTCAGCACGGGGGTTGAGCGAGCGGATATGCTCAAACGTGCGGGTGATCACATTGGCGTTTTTGGCGATGCCCAGCGGGTTGAGCGTGGTGGGGATGATGCAGTAGTCAAACTGGCCAATCAGCCCGGCCGGGTTTTCCGCCAGCACGGGCGAGCAATCGCAAATCACCACTTTGGCGTCGCGATAATCCCCGGCTTGGGACTGCTGCCACTGCGCATGGCTAAGCACGGTGATGGTGGCGCCGGGCTGGTTTTTCATCAGCGCCGGCACAAACAGGCTGGCTTCGCTGTCGGCGTTGTCCGTGTCGGCGCGAAACAGCTTGTGCAGGTTTTGGTCGGGGTCGAGGTCCAGCAGGATCACATCGTGGCCCATCAAGGCAAACGCGCCGGCCAGATGCGCGGCGGTGGTGGTTTTGCCCACGCCGCCCTTGCAGGTGAACACGCCGATATAGCGGCAATTGGCCGGCGGCTGGCTGGCTTCGGCCTCCAGCGCGGCGCCCAGCAAGCGGCCATCACGGTATTCCACCAATTTCACCGGCTTGGGGCCGCGCGCGCCGGCCGGGCGCGGCGTGGGCTGGGCGGCGGACGGCGCAGCGGCGGCGGAGGCTTGCCGGGTTTCCTGCACTTCGCGCTGATTGGCCTCGACATCCAGCAAGGCGTTTTTAGAAAACCCGCTGGCCGACACAAACACCCCGTAAGCAAACCCATCCGCCAGCGGCAGCTCCAGAAAACTGCGGAATTTCTCCACATCGGCCAGGCTGCACTTGCGGGTGTAATTTTTTACCTGCACGGCAATGCGGTGGCCGTCGCGTTGCAGCTCCAGATCGTAGCCCCGAGTATTGGCCGGCGGGGCAATCACCTTCCAGCCAGCGTTCTGAAACAGCACGCCGATATGTTTTTCGAATGATTCCGGGTCTTTGATGGCCAAAGGGTCGTGCATTGGGCGAGCTTCCTTGCGGGTAAAAAACACAGCGGCGGCGCGCCACTGCGGATGAATCATATTTTTATCATAATTGGCCCCGGACTGTCTGCGCGGCAGGCGCGGCAAGGCCGCCTCACCAGGCCAGGGGGGTGGCCAATCCGCCGCCCGCCGCTGGGCCACGCTGAGCGTGGTGCTGGCCGATGAAAAACGCAAGCTGGTGGGCAATGGCGATGCGGATTTGGCGCGCATCCGCCAGGAAGTGTTCGGCGACGCCCCGGCCAGCAAGCCGGACGAGAAAAAACCAGAACCGGCGCTGGATTTGCCCGGCAAGCAGCTGAACGAGCTGGCCGATGTGCTGAAAAAATTTCGTGATCTGTTTGCCGCTGGCGGCAAATAAGCCTGGCCCAGCGCGCAGCGCGCAAGCCGCCCACGCCAGTGGGATTGGCTGGTAAAATTAGCCCACTCTTTCACCTTATTTTCGCCGGCCGCCGCGTGCGGCGCGGCGCACAGACGCCACCATGACCCAGTTCCCCAAGGAAATCTTCAAGGCCTACGATATTCGTGGGATTGTCGGCAAAACCCTCACCCCAGAGATTGCCCAGGCCATTGGCCAGGCGATTGGCAGCGAGGCGCGCGCGCGCCAGGTGTCGGCGGTGTGCATTGGCCGCGACGGCCGCTTGTCCGGCCCGGCCCTGTCCAACGCGCTGGCCGCTGGCCTGCGCCAGGCCGGCGTGGACGTGATCGACGTTGGCCAGGTAGCCACGCCGATGCTGTATTTTGCGGCTCACCAGCTGGGCACACTGTCTGGCGTGATGGTGACCGGCAGCCACAACCCGCCGGAATATAATGGCCTGAAAATGATGCTGGCCGGCGAAACCCTGGCCGGCGAGGCGATTCAGCGCCTGTATCAGCGCCTGGTGGACGGCGACCTGGCCGAGGGCGCTGGCGGCTATCGCCAGCACCAGATTGCCGAGGCTTACGCCGAGCGCATTCTGGGCGATGTGCAGCTGGCGCGGCCGATGAAGATTGTGGTGGACTGCGGCAATGGCGTGGCGGGCGACTTTGCCCCGGATTTGTACCGCCGGCTGGGCTGCGAGGTCAGCGAGCTGTTTTGCGAGGTGGACGGCAACTTCCCCAACCATCACCCCGACCCTTCGCAGCCGGCCAATCTGCAAGACGTGATCGCCGCGCTGGCCCACGGCGACGCCGAGCTGGGCCTGGCGTTTGACGGCGACGGCGACCGGCTGGGCGTGGTCACCAAAGACGGCCAGATCATCTACCCGGACCGTCAGCTGCTGCTGTTTGCCGCCGATGTGCTGGCGCGCAACCCTGGCGCCAAGATCATTTACGACGTGAAATCCACCCGCAATCTGGCGCCGTGGATTCGCCAGCACGGCGGCGAGCCGATCATGGCGCGCACCGGCCACAGCTTTATCAAGGCCAAGATGAAAGAAACCGGCGCGGCGCTGGCCGGCGAGATGAGCGGCCATGTGTTCTTTAAAGAACGCTGGTACGGCTTTGACGATGGCCTGTATGCCGGCGTGCGCCTGCTGGAAATCCTCGCCCGCGCCGCCGACCCCAGCGCGGTGTTGAACGCCCTGCCCAATTCGGTGTCCACCCCGGAGCTGAACATCAAGATGCAGGAAGGCGAGCATTACGCGCTGATCGACCGCCTGCAAGCCAGCGCGCGCTTTGACGGCGCCAGCGAAGTCATCACCATTGACGGCCTGCGGGTGGAATACCCGGACGGCTTTGGCCTGGCCCGCGCCTCGAACACCACGCCGGTGATTGTGCTGCGCTTTGAGGCGGACAACGCCGAGGCGCTGGCGCGCATCCAGGCGGATTTCCGCCGGGTGATTGCCGCCGAAACCCACGCTGAGCTGCCGTTCTGATTATGTCCTGACCGCCCCGACGCCGCCCTGGCGCCGGGGTTTCACCCCGAGAGTTTTCATGTTTGATCAAGCCGCCGTCCAGTTGTCCACCGTGCGCGACCTGCTGCGCTTTGCCGTCAGCCGCTTTACCGAAGCCGGGCTGAGCTTTGGCCATGGCAGCGACAATGCCTATGACGAAGCTGTTTATCTGATTTTGCACACCCTCAAGCTGCCGCTGGACCGTCTGGAGCCGTTTCTGGACGCCAGGCTGGTGGACGAAGAAATCCGCCAGGTGCTGGATGTGCTGGCGCGCCGCGTCAACCTGCGCACCCCGGCCGCCTACCTGACCCGCGAAGCCTGGCTGGGGGAATACCGCTTTTATGTGGACGAGCGGGTGATTGTGCCGCGTTCTTTCATTGCCGAGCTGCTGCCCGAGGCGCTGGAACCGTGGATTGAATACCCCGAGCTGGTGCACCGCGCGCTGGACATGTGCACCGGCTCCGGCTGCCTGGCGGTGCTGCTGGCCGATCTTTACCCAGATGCCGACGTGGACGCGGTGGACCTTTCCGCCGACGCGCTGGCGGTGGCGCAGATCAATGTCGAGCAATACGGCCTGCAAGAGCGCATCGAGCTGATCCAGTCGGATTTGTTCAGCGCGCTGGCCGGGCGTGAATACGACCTGATCATCAGCAATCCGCCGTATGTCGATGCGCCGTCGGTGGCGGCGCTGCCGGAAGAATACCTGCGCGAACCGGCGCTGGCGCTGGGCTCGGGCGAAGACGGCCTGGACGCCACCCGCGAAATCCTGCGCCGCGCGCCGGCCCACCTGAGCGAGCACGGCGTGCTGGTGGTGGAAATCGGCCATAACCGCGAGGCGCTGGAAGCCAGTTTCCCCGAGCTGCCGTTCACCTGGCTGCCCACCGCCAGCGGCGATGGCTTTGTGTTCCTGCTCACCCGCGACGAACTGCTGGCGGCGCAAGCCTAAGCTTGACGTCGTTCACCAAGCCCTGCGGGCCTTGTTGTGGCGCGCCTGGCCAGGCGCGCTGCGCTAAGCGTCGCACACCAAACCCAGCGCAGCAGTCCTGGCGAGGTGTGCAGTCGCAGACAGTACAAGGCCGCGCAACGACGCCAGGAGGGTTTGGTGAGCGGCTCTAAGTGTGGTGAACGACTCGCGTCGTGCTCGTACATCATTCGGCCGCCCAGTGTCACGCTGGGACGGCCGTGATTTTTTGTCCTCTGAACGGAGCCCCTGTCCTTGAGCGCTACCCATTCTCCACGCGCCTGGCTGGCGCTGCATTTTACTGTTTTGCTGTTTGGCTGCGCCGGGCTGTTTGGCCACGCCCTACCGGTGTCGCCCTGGGTGTTGGTGTTTGGCCGCACGCTGTTTGCTGCGCTAAGCCTGGCGCTGTGCCTGCTGGCCTTGCGCCGGCCGTTGCGCCCCCGTACGGGGGAGGGCGGCAGGCTGGCGCTGGCGGCGGGCGCTTGCCTGGCCTTGCACTGGGTGACGTTTTTTCAGGCGATTCAGGTTGGCGGCGTGGCGGCGGGTTTGCTGGGCTTTGCTGCTTTTCCGGCGGCGGTGGTGGCGCTGGATAGCCTGGGGCAACGGCGCTGGCCAGCTTGGCGCGATGTGGCGATGGTGGGCTTGGTCAGTGTGGGCCTGGTGCTGGTCACGCCCTTGTCCGCCGAGGGCGCCGCCGTGCGTGAGGGCGTGCTGTGGGGTGTGCTGTCGGCGCTACTGTTTGCCGTGCTGGCGCTGCTGAACCGACGCAGCGCCAGCGGTGACCCTTTGCGCCTGGCCGGCCTGCAAAACGCCGCCGCCGCGCTGTGGCTGCTGCCAATGGCGGTAGGCCAGCTGCCGGCGCTCAGCCTGCGCGATTGGCTGGGGCTGGCGGTGTTGGGCGTGGTATTCACTGCGCTGGCGCATGCGCTGTTTTTATTCAGCCTGCGGGTGTTGCCGGCACAACGGGTGGCGGTGGTCACTGCGCTGGAGCCGGTATACGGCATGGCGTTTGCCTGGCTGCTGTTTGCCCAGGTGCCGGATGCACGCATGTGGCTGGGCGGGGCAGTGATTGTGCTGGCCACCTTGTGGGCTTCACTGGGTAAAGCATCCAAGCACTGAAGCTTTTCCAGAAAAACCGCATTTAGCGTGGCTCACAAAACCCTCCTGGCGTTGTGACACGACCTTGCCGTACTACCTGTACTGTCTGCGGTCGTGCGCCTAGCCAGGAACGCTGTGCTGAGTTTTGTTAGCCACTCCTAGCACCGCTCACAAAACCCTGCTGGCGTTGCCGCACGGCTTTGCCGGCCGGCTAAAAATCCGACCCCAGATACAAATAGCCCATCAACCCCGATTGCGTTGCCTTGCCCACGCCCAGAAACAGCGGCCCCAGCAGGCTGTCGGCCACCAGATAGGCCGATGCCGCCGGCACCCAGCCCTGACGGGCATATAAACCAGGCAGCGCATGGCGCACGCGGCCGGCTTCCAGCGACACGCCGGCATACAGCCCGCCGCCGATGGCGCTGGGCAAGGCGGCAATTTGCCGATAGCCCATCAGCCGGGCAAACAGGGTTTCTTGCCCCAATAACTGATTGGGCCCCATGCCAGATACATTCAGAAAACCGCCCAGGCCGTGCTGGTCGCCGGCGATGCGTTCACGGGCAAAGGTGCGCGCGTATTTCAGCGTGGCGCGCAGAGTGTCGGCGCCCAGCGTTTGCGCCCAATCCAGCCGGCTGTTCAGGTGGGTGTAGGGCTGTTCGGTGCCCAACACGCTGAAGGCGCGGGTCATGTCAGCGTGCAATAAATACCCCTCGCGCGGCAGCTTGGGGCGGTCGAATTGGTCCAGCGTCAGGCTGGCAGTCAGCCCGGCAATGGCGGCGCGGCCGGATTCAAACTGCGCCGGGTCACCCACTTCGCGCTCGGCGCGCTCGCTGCCGCGAAACACGCCAAGCCGCGCTTCGCCGCTGGCCCCCAGCGACCAGCCCAGCTCGGCTTGCACGGCTTGCCGGCGCACGTTCAGGCTGCCCAGTTGCTCGCCGCCCGGCAGATAGATGCGCAGCGGGTGTTGCTCGATGCGCGCTGACAGCGCCATAAACAGCGGTCGGTCGGCGCCCAGCGGTTGATACCATTCGCTATGCGCGCCGGGGCTGTGGCCAAAAGCCAGCTCGGTGCGCCACTCGCCGCCCCAGGCATTCAGCCAGATGCGCTGATGGCTGAACAGCAGATTAAAAGCATTCTGGCCATCGGTGCCCGAAGTCAGCCCCAGGCCCATGCGCAGATAATTGGGCGCCACGCTGCGCTCTTGCGGCATCAGCTCCAGCGTGGTGCGGTTATCTTCGCGCCACAGCCGGTAACCCACGCGCTCAAAGTCGCCGCTGGCGTAGGCTTGGTCAAGCTGCCGGCTCAAGTGGGCGCTGTCCAGGGGCTGGCCGGTGGCGGGTTTGAGCGCAGCCAAACTGGCGGCCGGGGCCATGTCGCTGCCGGCGGCAATGGTCACCGTGTCGATATGCGGCGCTGTCGGGCGAAGCGCCAGCCGGGTGGACTGCCAGCGGGCATAATCGGCTTCGCTGACGCTGTAGCGGCTGAGCGCCTGCACATGCGGCTGCACCGCCAGCCGGCCCAGTTCGGCCAGTTCATGGTGGGCTTTGAAGTCAGCCGCGGTGTACTGGCCGAGCATCGGCCGGATCAGCACGTCGCGGTTAAGGTCGAGTTTTTGTTCTTGCTGGCGCACGTTTTGCAGCACGCCAATCTGGGTGTATTGCGCGAGCACATCGACAAACGAGCGGATGTCTTCGCGCTTGAGCGAAGGCGTGCCGACATCAATGGCAATAATCACATCGGCACAGCCGTTGGGGCCCTGCAGGTTTTCCACCGGCAGCTGGCGCGCCATGCCGCCATCCACCAATAAGCGGCCGTCCAGCTCTACCGGCTCGAACAGGCCGGGCACCGCCATGCTGGCGCGCTGGGCGATGGCCAGGTCGCCGTGGTCAAACACATAGGCGTCGCCGGTAAGCAGGTCGGTGGCGACCGCCTGAAACGGAATCGGCAACTGCGCAAAGCTGTCCACCAGCACATTGCCGCCCAGCTCACGCATCAATTGGTCGATATGCTGTGAACTGACCGCCGCGCGCGGCAGACGCAAGCTGCCGTCACGAAAGCCGGTGAGCAAATCAAAATAATTGCGGTAATCGTCGCGCTTGCGCTTGAACGGCAGGTCGGCGCGATTAAGCTGGCCGCTGAGCACGCGGTCCCAGTCGGTGCGCTCAAAGGTGGCGCGGATATGCGCCAGCGACTGGCCGCTGGCGTAAAAACCGCCGATCAGCGCACCGGCGCTGGTGCCGGCCATGCAGGCAATCGGGATGCGCAGGCGCTCCAGCTCGGCCAGTACGCCCAGGTGGGCAAAACCACGCGCGCCGCCGCCGCCCAACACCACACCCACGCGCGGCGGGGCGTCGGCGGCAGGCGCCGCGCCTGGGGCCAGCAGGCCCAAGACAATCAGTGCGCTGAGCAGCAGACGGCGCATGGCGGCGCAATCAACGGTGATGGGCGATCTGGTAGCGTTTTTCCAGCCAGTTCACCCCGGCGGCCATGGCCAGGGTCAGCACCAGGTACACCAGCGAAATGGTCAGGTAGGGCTCCCAGTAGCGCGAGTAGACGCCGGCCACGGTGCGAGCGGCAAAGGCCAGCTCGGCCAGGCCGATGGCCGACACCAGCGAGCTGTCTTTCAGCAGCATGATGGCTTCGTTGCCCAGCGGCGGCAGCATGCGGCGGAAGGCCTGCGGCACAATGACGAACTTCATGGTCTGGCCGTAGCTCATGCCCAGCGAGCGGGCGGCTTCGGTCTGGCCACGGTCGATGGATTGAATCCCGGCGCGGAAGATTTCGGTGATATAGGCGCCAGCGTTCAGGGTGAGCGCCACCAGGCCAGACAGAAAGGCGCCGTAGTTCTGGCGGATTTCACGCGCGGCATCGCCGCTGAGCAAGAGGCCGTCACTCGGGTGGATCAGCGCCGGCATCAGGGCAAAGTGAATCAGCAGAATCTGCACAAACAGCGGGGTGCCGCGAAAAAAGGTCACGTAGGCCGTGGCCGGCAGGCGCACCAGAAAGCGCACGGCATAGCGCTGCCAGCCATATTTGGCTTCGGCCAGCCGGGCCATGCCCATCAACAGGCCGATCAGCGTGCCCAGCACCACGGCAATCACCGTGATGCCCAGCGTCATTTGCATGCCCTGAATAAACAGCGGCATGTACTCGGCAATCATGCCCCAACGGAAATCCATACGTCCTCGATATGCAAGATCGGCAGCGCCGTCCGGCCGGATGGGCCGGGCGCGCGCCAGACCGCTGCGGATGGCAAGCGGCAGGCGCGGGCGCGCCGGAGTCCCCACGCGGCGCAAAGGGCGCGGGGCCGGGTGGATACACGGCGCAGGGCGAACGAGTGTTCGTCCGCCCTGCGCGCCGCATGGGCCGATGCCGGCATAAGCACGACGCCGGCCCAAAACTTGCGCCGCCCACCTCCGGCAAGCCGGGGTGGGCGGCGTGCGGCGCATCTGACCTATGATCGGGATGCGCCATTCAAGGGCTGGATTTTACCCGACGATTACTTTTTCTCGCCAAAATACTTGGCGTAGATCTTGTCGTAAGTGCCGTCAGCCTTGATGGCTTTGATACCTTCGTTCAGCTTGCCTTGCAGCTCGGCATTGCCCTTCTTCACGGCGATGCCATAGAACTCCGGTGCAAAGCTGTCGTTGTCGGCCACGGTGGCAATGCCATTGCTGGCGTTGTTTTTCAGGTAGTTGATCACCACGCCATTATCCGCCACCACAGCCTGCACGCCGCCGCTTTCCAGCTCTTTGAGCGCCAGCGGGGTGGATTCAAAGCGCTTGATGTCGGCGCTGGTCTTGCCCAGCAGCTTTTGCACCACTTCGTCGCCAGTGGTGCCGGTCTGCACAGCCACTTTCTTGCCCTTCAGGTCGGCGAATTTCTTGACGTCGGTCACGCCCTTGCCGATGGCGATCAATTGGCGGGCTTCAAAGTACGGGTCAGAGAAATCCATGCTTTGCTTGCGTTCGTCGGTGATGGTAACGGCAGAGATCACCATATCGCGGTCGCCTTGGGCCAGGGTGGCGAAAATGCCTTCCCACGGGGTGTTGACGAACTTGACCTTGAAGCCCGCTTTGTCGGCGACGGCGCGCAGCACGTCCATATCAAAGCCTTCGACTTCTTTTTTCTCGTTTTCGAATTCAAACGGAGCATAGGCGGCATCAGTGCCAACCACATATTCTTTCACCTGCGGGGCCGCCGGTGCTTCAGCTGCCGGAGCCGGGGCGGCTTCTTTTTTGCCACACGCGGACAACATCACGGCGCTCAAGAGCGCGCTCACCAGCAGGGTGCGACGGGAAATGGTCATAATTCGGGAACCTCGTGATAAAGTAACGGACCTAGAGGGGCGACGCTCATCAGGCACAATGGGGCCGAGCGATCGCAATCAAACGGGAGTATTACTTTTTCCATAGTACCCAAGAGCAGAATGTTGCTTCAATGGGTATTCTGGAAATTTTACGCCGCAAAGCGGCGAATTCAGCACGTTTTTCTCCAATTTGTGACACATGGCGATGATGCAATGCAATATCGCCATGTGTTTTTAAGAAAGGGTTGTATTCATGCTTCGCATTTTGCTTGCCTGCATGCTGGCACTGCTGACCAGCCTCACGCTGGCCGATGATCTGCCATTGCCAGGCGATGCCGCACCGGTCAGCAGCAAGGCACGTGCCCAAAAGCCCAGCAAACCTCATGCCAGTGTCGCCAGCCATGGCAAGCGCCATGCCGGCAAGCATCTTGGCAAGCGGGCACACAAGCGCGGCAAGGGCAAGACCGTGACTCATGGTCGTCATCACGCAAGCAAAGCCGTATCCAGCAAGGGCAGACAGCATGCACACAGCGCACGCAAGGCCAGCATCCGACACGCAGGCAAGAAAGCCGTGGCACAGCAGAAACACACTAAACATGCGGCAAAGCACGGGCGCAAGGCGGGGCACCACAAAGGCAAGGTCAGCCAGCAGAAAACCACCCACAAGGCAGGCAAGGCAGCGCACAAACACGGTGCACAGTCGCGCAAAGTGAGCAAGCATGCAGGTAAACCTGCACGCTCTGCACGCGCCACGCATCCAAAGAAACCGACACGTCACCGCACACATCACAGATAAGGGAGTCGGCGCGTTGACATGCACCATGGCGCACTTGTGCGTTTGGTGCATGTCATTGAGCGCAGAGCACAAAGCCCGGATTAGCACGTCCGGGCGATGCCAAGAAGGTCAGACAGAAGCAACCACCTCAGCAGATCATGTCACGCCATATAGCTCTGGCCAGAGCCTCATAACCACTTTGTTGAGTATGGTGAGTGGCTCTTATTGCTTCATTGAGCGGACAAATTTTTCGCGGGAAGCCTGACTATCATCATGAGGCGCCGGCGTAGATGCAGCCTGAGCCTGGGCTTGTGTGATCAGCTCAACATCTTTAAGTGGAAATGGTCGGATATTGGCCGTGCCGTTGACGACTCCGACTTCAATCTCTAAAGGGATACCGCGCTTGTAATACGCGTCAACCCGACCACGCCCACTGGTATCATTTACCCAGCCATCAGCCTGCAGCAGATATTTAAAATAATCTATGCCATCATTTTTACGGCATTCCAACAATCGTACCCATGCATGCCCGGGTCGTTCTTTGTTATGTTTATTCAGACAGTCCGTATCATAAAAAGTCGGGCCGAATTCAATTTGAATCGAACGATAACTAAATACGCCGGGATTACGCTTCTGGATACTGAACCGAGTTTCAATAAAATTGTCCATCTCATCCAGAATCAACGATGCCGCACGCACCTCAACCCCTAAAAACTTGCCCATCCGCGGCCGGGTGCAATAAAAAAAGGCATCATTGGCACTGCAGTCAGAGAAACCTAGCCGCTTGGCATCTTCTTTGGTGCCAGGCACCATCAGGCCGTGAAAATCGTAGGAAGTGATTCGATCTGGTCTGGCACCCAGTTGGCGCATCAGTGGCTCATCAAAAAACTCGCGCTCTTCTCCGCATGAGCTGATGAAAAAACCAACCAGAACCAGCGGCCACACCACCAGCACGGCAAGCGCCATCAGGCGCCCCAGCCAGCGAGAACTTTTGCGCGCCTGCCTCCCGGAAACATGAGAAGGAGCTTGCGTGCGGGAATGATTGTCCTGACTCGTCATTTGTTGCTGTACCTGTGTCCACCCGCCATATCAGGCGTAAGACAATCACCCGGGAGAAACCTGTTTACCAGAGCTTGGGCAATACCGATGTGCCTGCTCGGCATCGCCCATCAACATGCGCCAAACATGCCAAAAATATCAAAAAGCAACAAAGCGGCAAATTTTCTGCACATCAGCAGATTACCGACCAGCCCACAGCGGGTCTCGTTCAAACTGTCGGAATGCAGCTTCCAGTTGCCACTGGCGCTGGGCTTTTTCGCTACTGCCCAGTGCATGGGCGCAACGCGGCGACAAGGCCTTGGCGCCAGGTGTGTCATTGCGGCATACGGCCAGCACTTTACCTGCAGACAGATTGCGCCACAGGCTGTCACCAGGCAGAAAGCTGTATTCCAGGCTGTTTCTGGATAATTGCTTGAGCTGTGGATAGCTCAGCCGGTAAGTTTGTGCCGCGCGCAGATATTCGTGGCTCAGATCGATGCGGGATACACCCTCATCGTCCGAGGCCAATACCACCGGCACACCGGCAGCCAGATACACTGGCAGAGGATGCTGTTCACCCGATACACCCAGAATGACGTCATTGCTGCTCAAACACACCTCGACTGCCACCTGACGAGTGTGCATGGTGGCCAAGGTGCGGGTAGCATGGTCTTCATAGCCAATCGCCACACCATGGCCAATGCGCTTGGCGCCCGCAACGTTCACCGCGTCAGCAATATGATGGCGCAGGGTTTCCGGTGGCGTCAGGCCTTGCGTCAATTCGCCGGCATGCAGGGCGATATTCACGTCCGGCATCTGGCGCGACAGCCAGCCGATCATCGCCATATGCAGGCGATAGTCGCGCAAGGCCACTGGGTCATCCTCAGGCGCCACCAGATTGATGCCAACCACACGGCCGTCGGCGTGGGCCAGGGCAAAGGCAAAAGCCAATTGGCTGAACACCTGTGCCGGGCTGGCGGTGCGGCTGGTTTGTTGCTGCCAGCGCAGGCTGATCTGGCAACCCGGCTGGGCATCAGGCTGCCCGCACCGCTGGGTAGCGCGATAGGCTTGATCAAACTGATCCAGTTCATTCCGGGCAGCCTCGACCTGAGCGTCCAGACCATTGGCCTGCAACCAGGCCAGGCTGGCGGCAAAGTCAGGTGTCTGCGGCCAGGGTAGTTTGCCGGCCAACTCGCGCACCCCCGAACCTTGCAGAGTGGTCATCAGTTCCAGATGCAGGATATTCTGGCTGGCCGCCCGATTGCTGACTTCGGCAGCCAGGGCCACCGAGGCTTCAGGCAAGTTGGCGGGTAGGCGGAAGCGGGAAAAAGTGGCAAAAAACTGGTCATGCCCACTGCTGCCGGACAAAGCGACATTGCGGATGGACAGCTGGTTGACCATGGCGCTGTATACGCCGGACGGCAGTTGGCGGGCAGAGACCGACGGCGACGGGCACGTCGCCCCATCTGGAGAGACAAATGCCAACGTTTGGCTATCGACGCACAAGCCGTGCTCGGCGGCCAGGCGCAGATAGGTTTCCGCATACGCGGCGCCAGTCAAATGGCTGTGCAGATCGGCCCCCTTGGGCAGGCGCTGGACAAATTGTCTCAGCAAAGGGATCTGCTGGCGGTGGGCCTGCAACCATCGGTTGACTTGCGCACTGGCGGCACGATCATCCAGCGCCATGGCGGGCAAGGCCGCCAAGAGCAGCAGCACAGCGGACAGGGCGGTTGTCAGGGAATTTTTCATGTCTGGATCTGTTAAACGGCAGTCGGAGGCGTGTTAGGTCAGTCAGGCCAATGCAAAGGGGCATGAACCGTCATGCAGGTCATGGCGAAAATACAGCCTATGTCAAATGCTTGCATGGACATGGATATATACATGACCCACAGGCTCCTGAAAATCAAACACCATCAATATGGCCAATCGGCGCATGCCCGCCACGGCCCCATCTGGCCCAGTATTTTTACTTAATAAATGGCATGCCAACATGCCTACCGAGCATTGCAGGCATGATATACCAGTTTAAGCCCGATGTTGGCCATGATCCAACGCAAGCCAATCGATGGCTACGTATTTCTACCTAATAAATAAATAGCTGTAACATGGTAAAAAACGGATGGCGGGGGATTAAACGACAGAATGCCTTGGCTTGCAAGAGGCAGGTCGTTATCAGAAGATAGAATCGTACTTAAAAACCCAGCGCAGCATTCCTGACCAGGCGCGCAGCCGCAGATAGCGCAAGGAGTACGGCAAAGCCGTGAATGACACCAGGCGGGTTTTGCCAGCAACGCTTAGGCGGAGACGACCAGCAAGCCGACAGCGCCGCCCTGGACAAACCGCGAGAGTCAATCACCAGCGCGGCCAACACGCTGCATGACTTCCACCTCATCGCACGATGGCAAAATCAAGCAGATAGCGAGACCTGCTGCACCACAAAATACTTGCGCACCGGGCTGAGCACTTCAAACGCCCCCACAAACCCAGCCGGAATCACCCCGGCTTCACCGGCGCGCACGTCGTGCACCTGACCATCAGCATCATGCAGACGGACATGGCCTTCCAGCACACAAAAAAATTCCAGTTTGTTGGCGGCAAAACGGATACGCCACATACCGGGCTCGCACGCCCAAACACCACACTCCATGCCGTGCATGGCATCAGTAAAATAGGTCCAGGTCTGCCGTTGCGGCGCACCATGCACCCGACGCTCTGCGGCGGGCTGGTCATGAACGGGGACGGGGGCGTGTTCGGCAAATGCCACAAAACGCAAGAGATCAGGCGTAACCATCATCAATGGGCTTCATCTACTTGGCCATCCACATACAGCCAGCGGCCATCCTGGCAAATAAACCGGCTGTGCTCGCACAGGCGCCGAGCACGGCCATTGACTTTATAACGGGCCACAAAGCGCACCGTGCCTTGTGCGTCGCCTGGCTGCCCGGCCTGGCAGGCCAACACATCCAGCCCCAGCCACTTGACCGGCGCATCGTCTGCCAGATCCAGCACGGCAGGTCGGGTATCCGGATGCCAGGTGGCCAGCAGATAGGCCTCATTACCCAGCACATAAGCGCTATAACGTGAGCGCATCAACGCCTCGGCACTGACCGCCAGCTCACCAGCATGCAGGCGGCCGCAGCAGGCCGCCAGCGCCAGGCCAGAACCACACGGACATGGCGTGGCAGGCGTCTTACAACGGTGGCCGGTCATAGATTTGCAGCAACATATTGGTGAACACCGGTGGCTTGACCGGCTTGGGGTCGAGCAAAGCATAACCTTTGCGCACCGCGTCCAGCTTGTTCATCAGGGTGATGCGCAGCTTATCCTGGGTGATCTTGTTCTGTTGCACCTGCACACTGAGCAGTCGATAGGTGCGGAACACTTCGTCATCCACCGGATGCGGGCCAATCATCGCCAGTCGGCGGGCATTCAACTGGTCAGCGGCTTCAACCCGGCTCAAGCTGCCATTGCCAACCAGATTGGCCAGGCGTTTGGTTTCCTGAAACAGGCTGTTCTGCATGGCGTTGAAGTCCGGCGCAGGCGGCGCAACCGGAGGCGGCGCCTGCACAGCGGAGCAGGCGGACAACAGCACCAGTGCACAAGCACCGGCAAGCAGGGTGGATTTCATCGGGCGTCTCCCTCGAAATGATTCTGCTGATGGCATGATTTTGCGCAAGTATGCCGCAAAATCGCATGGTTTGTCCGCTATCCGGGCATGCCACGAGCTTTTTCCCGGCCCCGACGCTCAGGCATGACAGGGCCGGAGAGAAACGGCAGCCAGGGTCACCGGGCATCACTCCCGGCATCTGACTACGGGCAGAGCAGCCCTACACCGGGAGACGAAGGCCGAAGTTACACTGTCAGATAAGAAGACCGCTTCAGCCCCTGCTTGAGCTCGTTCAGGAAGGCGCCACGCTCATCGCTGGTGAGCTCGGCACGCACGATTTTGTCCAGATAACGGCTGATCAGGTCTTCCGGCTGCAAATGCACATAGCGCAGCATGTCTTCGATGGTGTCGTGTACTTCCACCCCTTCGATGCGCAGCGAACCATCATCCTGGGTATAGACGTTGACCGAATCCGTGTCGCCAAACAGATTGTGCATATCGCCCAGAATTTCCTGGTAGGCGCCCACCAGGAACACACCGATCAGGTATTCCTCGTCCGGCTTCAGGTCGTGCACCGGCATCGACGATTCGATACTTTGGTGATCGACATACTGCGTCACTTTGCCGTCCGAATCGCAGGTCAGGTCTTGCAGCACGGCGCGGCGCAGCGGCTGCTCGTCCAGCCGGTGCAAAGGCACGGTGGGCAGCAGCTGGCCAATGCCCCAGGTGTCCGGCAGCGACTGGAACACCGAGAAATTGCAGAAATACTTGTCCGCCAGCTTGTCGTGCAGCTCATCGTACACCTGGCGGTGCGAACGCTGGGCGGCGGTCAGCGCGCGGTGCAGGCGGCGGCACAGCGCGGCGTAGCATTGCTCGGCAAAGGCTTTTTCCGCCAGGCTCAGCTTGCCGTCGGTGTACAGCTCGGTGACGGTGGCCACATACTGGCCGGCGCGGTAATAGGTTTCTGCCGCCAGTTCGATATCGCCGGTCAGCGCCAGCTCGTACAGCTTGTGCAGCGGGTCGGCCAGCTCTTCCAGCGTGTCCACGCTGGGCACGGCGTCAATCGGCTGCTCGACGTCGGTGACATTGGTGATCAGCACGGCGTGGTGCGCGGTCAGCGCCCGGCCGGACTCGGACAGCAAATGCGGCATCGGCAGGCCGTGGGCGTCACAGAATTCGTGCATCATGCCGACGATGGTTTCCGCGTATTCGCCAATGGTGTAGTTCACCGACCACGGGTTGCGCGAATGGGTGCCGTCGTAATCCACCGCCAGGCCGCCGCCCACGTCCACATGGTCCACCGGCAAGCCCATATTGATCAGCTCGCCATACCAGCGCACCGCCTCGCGAAAACCCAGCCGATAGTCGCTGATGTTGGCGATTTGCGAACCCATATGAAAATGCATCAGACGGATGGCGTTTTGCATGCCGGCATCAACAAAACGGCCAATCACCGACAGCACCTGCGCCGCCGACAGGCCAAACTTGCCTTTTTCGCCGCCGCTGTCCGCCCATTGGCCGTGCGACAGCGCCGACAGGCGCACGCGCAGGCCCACCATCGGCGTCAGCCCCAGGCGCTTGGATTCTTCGATCACCAGCGGCACTTCTGCTTCTTTTTCGATGACGATGAAAATCTTGTGGCCCAGCTTCTGGCCAATCAGCGCCAGGCGGACAAATTCACGATCTTTATAGCCATTGCAGACAATGGTGCCGCCCGACGGCGCCAAGGCCAGCACCGCCATCAACTCGGGCTTGGAGCCCGCTTCCAGGCCAATGGCCAGGGTCGGGTCGGCGATCATGCTTTTGATCACCGCTTCTTGCTGGTTGACCTTGATCGGGTAGAGCAGGGTGTAGCCGTTTTCGTAGCCGAGTTTTTCCCGCGCCTGATCAAAGCCGCCGATGATGCGGCGCACCCGATGTTGCAGAATGTCAGGAAAGCGCACCAGCAAGGGCAGCGCCAGGCCGCGCGCGCGCAAATCGCGGGTGAGATGGTAGAGATCCAGCGAGGCGTCGTCGTGCTTGCCGCGTGGGTGCACGCACACCTGGCCGTTGTCGCCGATATCAAAATACCCGGCGCCCCAATGGCGAATGCCGTACATACTGCGGCTGTCTGCAATGGTCCAAGCCATGAATAGAGTCCTTTCGTGGGGCCGCAGGGCGGCCGCGTCGATTGATCCAGTCACACAGCGCCCGCTTCACGGCTTGGGGCCGAATCGAGGCGAAAGGCTCGGCCGCACGGCATGCGGCCGGCGGACCTGGCGGGCGCAAAAAAGGACGCGGATTGTAGCAATAAATGCTTGGCGCGCGGGGAATTTCCCTCCCTCACCAAGCCAGGAAGCCACCGGCAAAAACAATGGCATCGCCCCTTCTTCCGCCAGCACAACTTACGGAAGCTGAGTGAGAGCGGCCAACAAAACTCAGCACAGCGGTCCTTGGCCGGCGTGTGGCCGTACACAGTACGGGTGTGCGGCAAGGCCACACAACAACGCCAGGAGAGTTTTGCCAGCCAGTCTTGATCTGCACCATAGCAGAACTTGATGACTGTTTGACGGTATGGAAACGACACGGGGCAGACAGGCACAGCATCTGAGCGCAAGAGACAAGAACCCTTACAGACATAGCCGATAACATGCATCGTCATATGACAAGCAAAGTATTTTACTAAATCAGGGAGAATGCGCGCATCACCCAAAAGCTTTCCTGAAGCAAGACCCAGAAAACTGGTTTTATTGCATACACAGTACATCCATCAAGCCAGGAAAATCAGCGCACCAATTCAGCAGATTTTTTGGCCCAGCGCGAGTCGTTCCATGCATCTGACAAAGGTACTGTATTGACACACCACAGATTCCTCATCACCCACGCGGCACAAGGCAGATCGTGCAGCACACACAGAACGCCACAGCCAGAAAACAATCAACATACTGATTCTTAAAAAAGAAAACGGCCCGACGATGCAAGACATCGACGGGCCGTTGTCCGTCATCCCCCCGGACGACAGGCAATCAGGCATATAGCGCGTGAATTTTACCCACGCTATATGCAGTAAAAACTATTCGTGGGACTTCTTGATAAAGAACGTGATAGCAGTACCCACCACCACACAGGTGACGACGATGGTGATCAGGCTCAGAATACCCACATCAGACGACAGCAGTTCTTTCATCAATGCCATGTTAACCTCCCCCGGTCGTAGTCGACCTGTATGCCAAGTTTGTTTATTTGCTGTGCACAGTATGCTTCAGTTTAAAAATTATATATATTGACCCACATCAAATATGTGCTGGGTGATGGCACAGACAGACCGCCAAGCAGGCGGGCGGTTTTCAGCTCACACAAAATCAGCCACAATCCAGACTCCCTCACCACTACATGCCGCGTTCACGTGGCCAGACCGCCATGAGCCTTGATCTATCGCCCACCCCTGCCCAAGAGCACGAAGCCCGCAAGTGGGTCATCATCGTCTATGTCTTGCAAATCCTCTCGCTGTTCATCGGCATTACGTCGATCATTGGCATCATCATCAACTACATCAAACTGGACGATGTACGCGGCACCTGGCTGGAATCCCACTTTCGCTGGCAGATGCGCACCTTCTGGTTTTCCTTGCTGTGGGCCGTGCTAGGAGGGCTGACCTTCTGGTTTGGTGTCGGCATTGTCGTGTGGATTGTGGCCGGTATCTGGGGGCTGTACCGCATCATCAAGGGCGCCATTTATCTATACGACGGCAAAACCATGTATATGAACACCCTGCCCTGAGCTGTGCCGCCCGCATCGGCCGGGCGCTGTGGCTTTTTGGCGACCAGCCCGTCATGTTGCAGTGCAAGGCGCTTGCATTGCCCGGCAAATCGCGGCACACTGCCCCGCATAGAAGCGCTCACACAATGACGCGAAGCGTCCCCGACGCCTTGCCCCGCCGAGCGAACACCAGCGGGGCCATACAGCCAGGGGTTTTTGTAGGCGCCTCTACAAAGAAGCGTTTACAAAATCGAATGTTTGTCTTTTTGAAGCCTGCATCCATGCCCCAAACCGCCCTGCGCCCTCTGCTGTCCCTGTCGCCCTTGCCGGCAGGCGTGCTGCTGTCCGGCGTAGTGGTAAGCGTAGTGGTCCTAGACCACACGCCGCGGGCTGCTGGATAGCGTTCAGGACGATCCGAATCCAACCAAACCCCCGCCGGCGTGACGCTCGCGGGGGTTTGTGCTTTTCCCGCCAGCGTCGCCCGGCCTGCAATATGGAGAACAAGGCATGCATGCCTCTTCCAACACTGCCGCGCACGGCGAAGCCGAATGGTTGACCGGCGCTGAATTAACCGTTCGTTTGCTGGAGCGCCAGGGTGTGCGCGTGCTGTCGGGCATTCCCGGCGGCGCCATCCTGCCGTTTTACGACGCCCTGTCGGCGTCCACCGAAATCCACCACGTGCTGGCCCGTCACGAACAGGGCGCCGGCTTTATCGCCCAAGGCATGGCGCGCACCACCGGCCAGGCAGCGGTGTGCCTGGCTTCGTCCGGCCCGGGTGCCACCAATCTGCTGACCGCGATTGCCGACGCCAAGCTGGATTCCATCCCGCTGGTGGCCATCACCGGCCAGGTGCCGCAAAGCATGATCGGCACCGACGCCTTTCAAGAGGTGGACACCTATGGCCTGAGCGTGCCGATCACCAAGCATAATTTTTTGGTGGACAGCGCCGAAGCGCTGCTGGAAGTGATTCCGCGCGCCTTCTCGCTGGCGCTGTCTGGCCGCCCCGGCCCGGTGCTGGTGGACATCCCCAAAGACGTGCAATTGCAGCGCATCGCCGTCAGCCACTGGCCGGAGCCGGGTTGCGCCCAGGCCGCGCCGGCGCCGGACGCCGACAAAATCGCCCAGGCGGCGCAGATGATCAATCAGGCCAAGCGCCCGATTCTGTATCTGGGCGGCGGCGTGGTGCACTCTGGCGCCTCCGAAGCGGCCGTGACCCTGGCCGAGCAAGCCAGCCTGCCGACCACCATGACGCTGATGGCGCTAGGCGCCATGCCGGTGGACCATCCCTTGTCGCTGGGTATGCTGGGCATGCACGGCGCGCCGTACACCAATCTGGCGCTGGAAGAATGTGACCTGCTGATTGCCGTGGGCGCGCGCTTTGACGACCGCGCCACCGGCAAGGTGGCGGCGTTCTGCCCGAACGCGGCGATTATTCACATCGACATCGACCCGTCCGAGCTGGACAAGATCAAGACCGCCCACGTTGGCATTGCTGGCGATGTCGGCGCAGTGCTGGCGCAACTGCTGCCGCAGGTGCAGGCTTCCCTGCGCGAAGACTGGAACCAGCGGGTGGCCCAGCTCAAGGCCGAGCGGCCGCTGCAATTGCCCGGCCTGGACGACCCGCGCAGCCATTACGGCCTGGTGCAGGCCGTGGCCGACGCGCTGGACGACAGCGCCTTTGTCGCCACCGACGTCGGCCAGCATCAGATGTGGGTGGCGCAAGCCTACCCGCTGCGCCGCCCGCGCCAATGGCTGACCTCTGGCGGCCTGGGCACCATGGGCTTTGGCCTGCCCACCGCCATCGGCGCGGCGCTGGCCAACCCGGAACGCACCGTGGTGTGCTTCTCCGGCGATGGCAGCATCTTGATGAATATTCAGGAATTCGCCACCCTGGCCGAAGCCGGGCTGAACGTGAAAGTGGTGCTGATGAACAACGCCTCGCTGGGCCTGGTGCACCAGCAGCAGGAGCTGTTCTACGGCGAGCGCATTTTTGCTTCGCGCTTTATCGCCCAGCCGGACTTCCTGCAAATCGCCCGTGGTTTTCGCATTGCCGAGCTGGACCTGGACGCCGCCGCCGACCCGCGCGCCGCGCTCAAGCAGGCGCTGAATGCGCCCGGCCCGTGCCTGATTCACGCCAGCATCGACGTGAAGGAAAAAGTCTACCCGATGGTGCCGCCGGGCGCCGCCAACAAAGAAATGATCGGAGGTTAACCATGACCGCAGAACAACTCACTCGCCCGGTGCTGGAAATCGACGTGAATAACCATCCTGGCGTGATGTCGCATGTGGTGGGGCTGTTCTCCCGCCGCGCCTACAATGTGGAAGGCATCATCTGCGTGCCGGTGGGCACTGGCGAAACCAGCCGCATCTGGTTGCAGATCAACGAAGACGAGCGTCTGGAGCAGATCGTCAAACAGGTGGAAAAGCTGGAAGACGTGCTGGTGGTGCGCCGCCATGACGCCGGCCACCCGGCATTTGCCGGCCTGGAACGCTACGCTGGCTGATTGACGCAAATCTGGCAGTAAAAAACACACGCCCCGCCCGGTTGCCCGGCGGGGCGTGTGTTTTTACGTCAAAGCAAAAGCGCTGGGGGTCAGACCGCAGCTTCAGCCGGAGCAGCTTGCTTGGCCTTGGCTTGCGGCAGATCCAACAGTTCGGCGTTTTCGTCGCAGAACTTCAGGCCGGCTTCGTAGCCCACCTTGAACAGCAGCTCCAGATTGCTGGCCGACCAGTCCATCACTTGCGGCCAATGCTCTTTGGGGATGCCGCCCATCAGATCCACCTTCAGCAGCTTGCGCTTTTCCTTGCCGGTTTTGTGGTCGATATTGTGCCGATACTGGAACAGGCTGATATCGTCCTTGGCGATTTCCACCAGCGGGGTGATGATCGAACCCACCCAGGCGTCGTACAGGTCGCGCGGCTTGCGGATCAGCTGATCGGCGCCGAGGATGTCGAAAATCACCAGGGTGTCCAGGTCGCAGTGCAGACCTTTTTGCTTGGCGTCTTCGTTGTCGTTGACCAAGGCCTTGAAGTTCAGCGTATCAATCGCCGCGCCTTCGATGTAGTCCTCGCCATTCAGGGTGTACGGCGGGTAGATCAGCGGGAAGGAAAACGCCGCGCGCAGATGGGCCGGGGTGATGTCGCCCTTGCCCCAGATGGTCATCTCTGCGCGATTCATATTGTAGGCGTTGATATAAAACTCGGGCTTGAGCTTGGGGATGGCGTCAAAGTCGATCACCTGCTCGGCAAACGGCAGGTGGGCGCACATGCCCAGGCTTTTGCCGCTCAGGTCCGACGGCGACAGGGTGGCCAGGAACAGCTTGGCCATGTCCGAGAAAAAGCCATGGCCCATCGGCGAGGACGGGTCGTACAGCGGCTTGGTGAACGGGTTGCGGTTCATGATCCAGTCGCGGTAGGCGGCGGCTTGCTCGCCCGGCTTCATGAACACCTTGAAGTTCACCGGAAAACGGTTGTAAATGGCGTCAGAAACACCCACTTTGGCCCAGTCTTCCAGCGCCTGGCGCGGGTTGCCGTTTTTCGGCGCAGCATACAACAAGCCCATCAGCGCGCCTGCGCCAGAGGCGGAAATCACGTCAAATTCTGCGCCTTTTTCCAGAAACGCCACCAAGGCGCCGGCCATCAGCGTGGAGTTGGGCGCACCGCCGCCAATCAGCAGGGCTTTTTTGTGTTTGTGTTGCGGATTCACCTTGGCTGTCATGCCTGTTTCCTTATAGAGGGGATGGAGAGAACGCCCAGCCAGCCACGGTACGCCCCTGGGTAAAGAGCGTGCGTTGGAGGTGGCGGGGATGGCGCCGCAGGGGATTCCCGCACACGTGTGCGCCAGACGTGACAATCCCGGCAAAGCCGGGATTGTGCGGTGGGTTTGCTTGCCATGCGGGTGCAGAGACACTTTAAGTCATGGCAGGGGCATTTTCAAATCAATGCGCCAGCTGGCATGCGCAAGTCTGGGAGAGTGTGGTGATTTTGCCGCACCGCAGCATGATGCACGCGCGCCGGTTTGCCAGTCGCCGGCAGCAGACCCAAGAGCAGGCCGTGTTCTGCCAGGAATTCCTGGCCGGTCTGGTAGCCCACCTCGAACAGGCGCTTGAGGTTGCTTTCCGACCAGTCAAAGATTTCCGGCAGCCAGGCGTCCGGCACATTCTTGTAGAAGTCCAGTTGCAGCACGGTCTTGCCATGCTGGGCCATCTGCATCTTGTACATCTGGGTATCGCTGTGGGCGATCTTCACCAGCGGGGTGATGATGGATTTCACCCAGGCATCATACAAACTGCGTGGTTTTTGCAGCAGACGGTAGCTGCCCAGAATGTCGGCGACAATCACCACATCAACGTGGTCTTCCACCTCGGGGCGGGTCATCACTTCAAAGTTGAGCGGCTCGATCGAAGCGCCTTCGATATACCACTGGCCATCCAGTTCGTACGGCGGGTAGATGAACGGGAAAGAAAACGCCGCACGGATGCGCTCGGCAGAGAGTTTTTCCTTGCCCCAGACTTCCATTCTGGACTCGTCCAGATTGAAGGCATTGAAATAAAACTCGCCAGCGTGGTGATGGGCCAGATCAAAATCGACGTAGTCTTCGACAAACGGCAGGTGAGCGCACAAACCCAGGCTTTTTTTGCTGAGGTTGCTCGGGCACATCGACGCCCAGGTCAGCTGCATCATGTCGCTGAGCAGGCCGCCTTGCGGGAACATGCTCTGGCACCATTTCATCCACGGATTGCTCGCCATCGATTGACGGAATTGATGAGCATGGTCGCCCGGCTTCATGAATACCTTGTGGTTGACGGGAAAGAACTGATAAAGCTCGTCAGACACGCCAATCTGCGACCAACGGGTGAGCGCCTCGATGCGGTCGCCACCACGCGGGCAGTTGTACAACAGACCCATCAGCGCGCCTGCGCCGGAAGTCGACATCACGTCAAACTCCATCTCGCGCTCGGCAAACGCCACCAGTGCGCCAGCGATCAGGCTGGAATTAGGGGCGCCGCCGCCCAGGACAAGTCCGGTCTTCACGTGGGGGGTGCTATTCATCATTGTTCTCCTGCGAACTGAATTCGGTCCAGGGCGCAAGGTGGCAAATACAGATCCGGGCCAACCTTGCGTCATTCTTCCAATGAAACAGTCAGTCTGGTGATGCATGAGGCAGTGCTCGCATCGTCAGGCTGGCGTCAGCTAGCACGCCAGCCTGGCTGGTCACTTGTCACAGGCATGCGCTGACGGGACTCCCCTTTTATTCCTCGTCAGCACCCGAGACAAACGAATGCATACAACATATTTCTTGCTGTTGCTTTTGGCCTGGTTATATGACCATTGCCCCAGAAAAAAGTAAATACGTAAATATGCTTACCAGCTCCGATAAATTCATAAAAATGACTTTATCATCATCGGCACCCCGAAACTGGGCGCGCCATTTCATGCTGCACTGCAGCGTAAAGATAAGCAGCAAATGGGCCAATTGATCTGACCACTTGCTGATAAGCCAGAAAATTGCTAGTTCTTGAAATTTTTTACCCAATTTCACAGAATTTTGCTTGCTGACTGAACGTTTGTTTTGCAACCGGGCCTTGCATGCCTGATGGCAAAAACTGCCACACCGGCAGAAACCTCCAGCCATGGCGGCAGCAGATGCACCCTTTCAGCACGCTCTGCTGCACGGGCAACACCGGCAAGCCCGGGCAAGTGGGCAGAAAATCACGCAGACAACGATGGCCAGAACAGTCCTCAGCGGCAAAGCAGAAGACAGATGTGTTGCGCGTCAACTGTTGCGCTGCAAGATAGAACCGCCAGCACATCCCCAGCAGATCACCACACACGCGCACTTGTCATGACGATGATGACAGAACCAAAAAAACACCTAGGTATGCCGCACGGGATGTCAGCACACACAGAACTCAGGTACACTGCACACCCCGGTTTTTTGATTGTTATTTAAGGGAAAATCTACAAATGGAACAGTTTGACAACGTCAGCGTAATCAAAAAAGCCAACGTCTATTTTGACGGTCGCTGCGTCAGCCACAGCCTGATTCTGGCTGACGGCGTACGCAAATCGGTGGGGGTGATCCTGCCGGGCGCCACGCTGACCTTCAATACCGGCGCACCAGAAATCATGGAAGTGCTGGCTGGCCAGTGCAGCGTTCAGCTCAAAGGTGAAAGCACGGCGCAAAGCTATGGCGCAGGCCAGTCATTCTCGGTGCCAGGCGACAGCGCGTTTGACATCACGGTGACCGACACCCTGCATTACGTCTGCCACTTCGGCTAAGCGCCACGCCTGGCCAGACACGCGACGGCAAACAGTACAAGCAGTACGGCAAGGTCGGCTCACCGCGCCAGGAGGGTTTTCTCACCTCACGGGTGGAGCCGACCAAGCAAAAACAGGCGGGATCAGCCAGTACAGTTTTCTGGCCGATCCCGCCCGTGACATTGACTCAGTGCGCAAACAACGCCTGATACGCCGCCTCACTGAACCCCACCTCCACCCGACCGGCCTGCACCAGCACCGGGCGCTTGATCAGCGAAGGCTGCGCCAGCAGCAAGGCAATCGCGCCCTCCCGGTGTTCAGCTTGCGCCCGGCTGGCCTCATCCAGCTTGCGCCAAGTGGTGCCCTTACGATTGACCAGCGCATCCAGCGTAGCGCCTTGCGCCAGCCAGCCCTCAATGACTTCGGCGGTGATGCCGAGCTTTTTATAGTCGTGAAACGTCACCTCGATACCTTGTGCCGCCAGCCAGGCGCGGGCTTTTTTCATGGTGTCGCAATTGGGAATACCATACAGAACGGGGGTGGACATGGGGAAAGCTCCAGGGGCAAAACCGGCAGTGTAGCCGGAATGCCGCCGCAGACAAGCCATGGGCCCGGCAGCATGGCTGGCCGGGCCCATGGCGCAGGGTGTGCGCAGCGCTTATCCCTTGTTGGCGGTCATGCCGGGCTTCTCGTCGCGCAAGGCGCGGCGCAGGATTTTGCCGACATTGGTCTTGGGCAGTTCGTCGCGGAACTCGACAAACTTGGGCACCTTGTAGCCGGTGAGGTTGGCCTTGCAGTGAGCGAGGATATCTTTCTCGGTCAGTGCCGGGTCCTTGCGCACCACAAACACCTTGACCAGCTCGCCGGACTTCTCGTCCGCCACGCCGACGCAGGCCACCTCCAGCACGCCCGGATGGCTGGCCACCACGTCTTCGACTTCGTTCGGGTAGACATTAAAGCCCGACACCAGAATCATGTCTTTTTTGCGGTCCACCAGTTTGACAAAGCCCTCCGGCGTCATCATCGCCATATCGCCGGTGGCCAGAAAGCCCTGCTCGTCGATCACCTTGGCGGTTTCATCCGGACGCCGCCAATAGCCCTTCATCACCTGTGGGCCGCGAATGCACAGCTCGCCGGATTCGCCATACGCCACCTCATGGCCCTGGCTGTCACGAATCTGGATCTCGGTAGAAGGGATGGGCACGCCAATCGTACCATTGTATTCGGTCAGGTCCAGCGGGTTCATGCACGCCGCCGGGCTGGTTTCGGTCAGGCCATAGGCTTCAATCAGGGGCACGCCAGTCACGGCCTTCCATTTATCCGCCACAGCTTTTTGCACCGCCATACCGCCGCCCAAGGCCAGCCGCCAGGTGGAGAAATCCACCGAAGCAAAATCCGGGTGATTGAGCAGAGCATTAAACAGGGTGTTCACCCCGGTCATCGCCGTCACCGGGTATTGCTTGATTTCCTTGATAAAGCCCGGGATGTCGCGCGGGTTGGTGATCAGGATGTTCAGCGCGCCAATTTCGGTGAACACCATCAGGTTGGCGGTCAGCGAAAAGATATGATAAAGCGGCAGGGCGGTGACAATCACTTCCTGGCCTTCGCGCACGACAGGCTTCACCCAGGCGCCAGCCTGTAGCATATTGGCGACAATATTGCGGTGCAGCAGCATGGCGCCCTTGGCCACGCCGGTGGTGCCGCCGGTGTATTGCAAAAACGCCACATCATCATGGCCAATGCTCACCGGTGTGAGCGGCTGCGCGGCGCCAGCCTTGAGCGCATCGTTGAACAACACCGGCGTCACCGGCAGCTTCCAGGCTGGCACCATCTTCTTGACGTGCTTGACGGCAAAGTTCACCAGCCAGGACTTGGGCGCGCCCAGCAAGTCGCCAATGCGGGTCAGCACCACGTGCTTGACCGCCGTACGGGCGATCACCTGTTGCAGCACGTTGGCAAAATTTTCCAGGATAACGATGGTATCCACCCCGGCATCATTCAGTTGATGCTCCAGCTCACGCGGGGTATACAAGGGATTGACATTGACCACGGTGTAGCCGGCGCGCAGGATGGCGAACACCGCCACCGGGTATTGCAGCAGATTGGGCATCATCACCGCCACCCGCGCGCCCATCGGCAGCTTGAGGGTATTTTGCAGGAACGAGGCAAAACGAACAGTCAGGGCGTCCAGCTCGCCATAGGTGTACACTTTGCCCATATTGGCCATCGCCGGCCGGTCTCGAAAACGCTCGACACTGCGGGCAAACACTTCCGAAACCGACTGGAACTGGTTGATGTCGATTTCGGCGGGCACGCCGGGTTGATAATTCTTCAGCCAGACTTTGTCCATTGTCTTGTTTCTCCATCGTCTTTGAGGTGGCGCCGTCCTGGCTGTGTGCGGCGAGCAGCAGGTCGGTCAGTATGCTTTGGCGGGCGTCGCTCGCTGGCGCTTGCAGGGCAGGCGAGGTGACTTTTACTATAGATGCCGCATCGTTGTCCGGCACGAGCCGTGTTACAAACGATTGTTTGAAATATGGCATGACCGCTGGGCTTCTGTCCACCCTGTCGCGTTAAGAGTCGCGTACAAAGCCTGAGCACCGCGTTCCCGGTCAAGCGTGCGGCGGCGGGCAGTACAAGAAATACGGCTGCGCAACGACGCCAGGAGGGTTTTGTTAGCGGCGCTAAATCCCACTTGCAGGCTGCGGCACCACTCATGCTTTCGTCAAGTTCAGATACTTGTCGGAGGCCACATTTTCTGCCACACTTGGTCGGTGATGACCAGCAGTTTCTTTTTCTTTCAAGAGTCTGTTATAATCAATGGAATCAGTGTGGGCGTTTCGCCCATTTTTTATTTGTGGAAAAAACATGGATGTTCGCGCGTTGCTGGAAAGCACGCTCGTCGGGCTCGGGTACGAATTTGTCGACCTCGAATTGACCCGATCGGGCGGTTTTCGTCTGTTCATCGACAAGCCGGAAGGCATTACCGTGGATGACTGCGTGCTGGTCAGCAATCACCTGACCCGCCTGTTCATGGTGGAAAACATTGACTACGACCGATTGGAAGTGTCGTCGCCGGGCCTGGATCGCCCGCTGAAAAAAGAACAGGACTTCGTCCGCTTCACCGGTCAGTTGGCCAAGGTGAAAACCCGCATGCCGCTGGAAGGCCGCAAGAATTTCCACGGCCGCCTGTGCGGCGTGGAAGAAAGCGCCCTGCGCCTGGAAGTGGAAGGCAAACTGGTAAGCATTCCGCTGGCCAGCATCGACAAGGCACGACTCGACCCCGAGTTCTAAGCCAGGTTGAATGCGCCGCCCGGCAGGCGGCGGCGCCGAGGAAGACAATCACACAAGCCGATGGGCCCCGCGCCATCCGGCGTCAGGGTTGGCGAACACATCGCCGGCCGATGCGGAGAGAATGTTTAGATGAGTCGAGAGATTTTGCTGCTGGTGGATGCGCTGGCGCGTGAAAAGAACGTCAGCAAGGAAATCGTGTTTGGCGCGCTGGAGCTGGCGCTGGCCTCCGCCACCAAGAAAAAAAGCAATCAGGAAGACATTGACGTGCGCGTCGAGATCGACCGCAACACTGGCGACTATCATTCCTTCCGTCGCTGGCAGCTTGTCGAAGATAACGACCACGAATACCCGTCGCGCCAGGTGGCAGTCAGCGACCTGGACGAGCGTCATGCTGGCCTGGAGCTTGGCGACTTCTACGAAGAACCGCTGGAAGCCATCGAATTTGGCCGCATTGGCGCACAAACCGCCAAGCAGGTGATTTTGCAAAAAATCCGCGACGCCGAACGCGAACAGGTGCTGAACGACTTCCTGGAACGCAATGACTTCCTGGTGCGCGGCAATATCAAGCGCATGGAGCGCGGCAACGCCATCATCGAAATCGGCAAGCTGGAAGCCGTGCTGCCGCGCGAACAGATGATCCCCAAGGAAAACCTGCGCGTGGGCGACCCGGTGCGCGCCTATCTGCTGCGAGTGGATCGCGGTGGTCGTGGCCCGCAGCTGGTGCTGTCGCGCACCTCGGCCGAGTTCGTCAAGAAACTGTTCGAACTGGAAGTCCCGGAAATCGAAGAAGGCCTGCTGGAAATCCGTGGCGCCGCGCGCGACCCGGGCAGCCGCGCCAAGATTTCGGTGAAAGCCAACGACCCGCGCATCGACCCGCAAGGCACCTGCATCGGCATGCGCGGCTCGCGCGTGCAGGCGGTCACCAGCGAGCTGGCCGGCGAGCGCGTGGACATCGTGCTGTGGTCGCCGGAACAAGCCACCTATGTGATCAACGCGCTGTCGCCGGCCGAAGTGCAGCGCATCATGGTCGATGAAGAAAAGCACAGCATGGACGTGGTGGTCGAAGAAGACCAACTGGCGCTGGCGATTGGCCGCGGCGGCCAGAACGTGCGCCTGGCCTCCGAGCTGACCGGCTGGATTCTCAACATCATGACCGTTGACGAAGCCGCCGAGAAACACGAAGCCGAAGACGCCGCGCTGCGCAGCCTGTTCATCAACTCGCTGGACGTGGACGAAGAAATGGCCGAAGTGCTGATCAGCGAAGGCTTCACCACGCTGGAAGAAGTGGCCTATGTGCCGCTGGCCGAGATGCTGGAAATTGACGCGCTGGACGAAGAAACCGTCAATGAACTGCGCAGCCGCGCACGCAATGCCCTGCTGACCCAGGCCATTGCTTCGGAAGAAAAAGTCGAGAGCGTCTCTGAAGAGCTCAAGACCCTGGAAGGCATTGATAGCGACCTGGTGCGTCAGTTGGCCGAACACGCCATCACCACCCGCGACGACTTGGCCGACCTGGCTGTGGACGATCTGGTCGAGATGACCGGCATGGAAGCCGATGCTGCCACTGCGCTGATCATGAAAGCGCGTGAGCACTGGTTTAGTGAAGAATGATGATGGCCATGTGAACGACGGCGGGCGGTACGCCTGCCCTGCGGCCGGGCCAGGCGAAAAGATAGGGATATTTAGGAACGCGAATGCTTGAAACGAATGTAAAACAATTTGCCAGTGAATTAGGCTTGCAACCGGATCACCTCCTTGAACAGCTGCGCGCGGCCGGCGTGGGCAAGTCTTCGATGGAAGACGTGCTGACCGAACAGGACAAAACCCAGCTGCGCAACCATCTGCGTCGCGCCCATGGCGGCACCGTAGACAACCGCGTCACCCTCAAGCGCAAGGAAACCTCCGAGATTCGCAAGGCCGACAGCACTGGCAAATCGCGCACGATTCAAGTGGAGGTGCGCAAAAAGCGCGTGGTGGTGTTGCCGGAAGAAGAAGCTGCCAAGAACGCCCCTGCCGTTGCCGTACCCGCCGCCGTGACCGCCGAGCCGGCCCCGGTGAACACCCCTGCCGCCGAACCGGCGGCCCCGGTCCAGGCCGAAGTCCCGGTCGCCGCACCGACCGCCACCGCCGCGCCTGTTGTCGAAACCGTGACGCCGACCCCGGCGCCCACTGTCGAGCCGGCCAGCCCTGCTGCTGCCCCGGCCATTGAAGCCAAAGAAGTGAAATCCGAAGCCAAACCGGAAGCGAAACCGGAAGCCAAACCCGCCGAGGCCCGTCCGGCCAGTCAACCCCAGGCTGCCCGCCCGAGCAACCCGGCGCAAAAACCTGCTGGTCAGGGTCGTCGTGATGACGGCCGTCGTGACAACCGCGACAACCGTGGCCGCGACCGTGACAATCGCGGCCCGCGCAACAGCGCGCCGCAAACCCCGCGCCTGTCGCCGGCCGCTGCTGCTGCCGCCCAGATGAATGCGCCGCAAGCCAGCGCACCGGTCAATCCGGCGCTGATTCTCACCCCGGAAGAAATTGCTGCCCGTGAGAACGAAGCTCGTCGCCAGGACAAGCTGCGCGCCGCCCAGGAAGCGCTGATTCGCGAACGTCAGGAACGCGAAGCGCGCCGTCTGGTCGCCCGCCAGCAAGCCGAAGCCGACGCAGCTGCTGCCAAACAGGCTGCCAGCAAGCCGGCCGCCCCGGCAGCTGCCGCAGGTGAGAAAACCCCGAAACCGGCCCACGGCAGCGTGCTGCACAAACCGGCCAAACCGGCTGGCGCCGCTGGCGCTGCACGTCCGGCTCCGGCCGCTGCAGCAGGTGCGCCGGGCGCCGCCAAACCGGCCGGTGGCAACGACGCTCCGGGCCGTGGTGGCAACAAGAAAGCCGGCGGCAAGGACAGCTGGGACGATGGCGCCAAGAAGCGCGGCGGCCTGAAAACCAAGGGCAGCAGCGACAGCCGCAACGACTGGAAATCCAAGAAGGGCGGCAAGGGCAACAAGCACGCTCAGGGTGCCCATCAGTTCCAGGCGCCGACCGAGCCGATCGTGCACGAAGTGCTGGTGCCGGAAACCATCTCGGTGGCCGAACTGGCCCACAAGATGGCGGTGAAGGCCGCTGAGGTGATCAAGACCCTGATGAAGATGGGCATGATGGTCACCATCAACCAGGTGCTGGACCAGGAAACCGCCATGATCGTGGTGGAAGAAATGGGCCACCTGGCCAAGCCGGCCAAGCTGGACGATCCGGAATCCTATCTGGACGACGTCGGCGGCGAACACCACGAGGCCGTGCTGGAATCGCGCGCGCCGGTGGTGACAGTGATGGGTCACGTTGACCACGGTAAAACCTCGCTGCTGGATTACATCCGTCGCGCCAAAGTGGCGGCGGGCGAAGCTGGCGGCATTACCCAGCACATCGGCGCCTACCACGTGGATACCCCGCGCGGCATGGTGACCTTCCTGGATACCCCGGGTCACGAAGCGTTTACCGCCATGCGTGCCCGTGGCGCCAAGGCCACCGATATTGTGGTGCTGGTGGTGGCGGCTGACGACGGCGTGATGCCGCAAACCATCGAAGCTATTCACCACGCCAAGGCCGCAGGTGTGCCGATGGTGGTGGCAGTCAACAAGATCGACAAACAGGGCGCCAACCCCGAGCGCATCCGCCAGGAGCTGTCCGCTCACGGTGTGGCGCCGGAAGATTGGGGTGGAGATACCCAGTTTGTTGAAGTGTCCGCCAAGCAAGGCACCAATATCGATGGCCTGCTGGAAGCCATTCTGCTGCAAGCCGAAGTGCTGGAACTGCAAGCCCCGCGCGAAGCCCCGGCCAAGGGTATCGTGGTGGAAGCCCGCCTGGACAAGGGCCGTGGCGCTGTGGCCACCATCCTGGTGCAATCCGGCACCCTGAAGAAGGGCGATGTGCTGCTGGCAGGCACCGTGTTTGGCCGCGTGCGCGCCATGAACGACGAAAACGGCAAGCCGATTTCCGAAGCGGGCCCGTCTATCCCGGTGGAAATCCTCGGTCTGTCGGAAGTGCCGGCAGCCGGTGAAGACGTGATGGTGCTGACCGACGAGCGCAAGGCGCGTGAAATCGCCCTGTTCCGTCAAGGCAAGTTCCGTGACGTGCGTCTGGCCAAGCAACAAGCCGCCAAGCTGGAAAACATGTTTGCCCAGATGGCCGAAGGCGAAGTGCAAACCCTGTCGGTCATCATCAAGGCCGACGTGCAGGGTTCCTGCGAAGCGCTGGCTGGTTCGCTGCAGAAACTGTCCACCGACGAAGTGCGCGTCAACATCCTGCACTCGGCCGTGGGCGGCATCACCGAATCCGACGTCAACCTGGCAGCAGCTTCCAGTGCCATCGTCATTGGCTTTAACACCCGCGCCGACGCGCAAGCGCGCAAGCAGGCTGAAGCCAACGACGTGGAAATCCGCTACTACAACATCATCTATGACGCCATTGATGAAGTGAAGGCAGCGCTGTCGGGCATGCTGGCGCCGGAGCGCAAGGAACAAGTCATCGGCACGGTGGAAATCCGTCAGGTGTTTATTGTGTCCAAGGTTGGCGCGATTGCCGGTTGTATGGTCACCGACGGGATGGTCAAGCGCGGCTCCTCGGTGCGCATCATCCGCCAGAACGTGGTGGTGCATCAGGGCGAACTGGAATCGCTCAAGCGCTTCAAGGACGACGTCAAGGAAGTCAAGCAAGGCTACGAATGCGGCCTGCAAATCAAGAACTTCAACGACATCCAGGAAGGCGACCAACTGGAAGTGTTCGAAATCGTCGAAGTGGCCCGCTCGCTGTAAGCGCAGCCAGATCGACCGGGGGCGGGCGGCGAAGCCCGCCCCTTTTTTCATGGCCGGCCCGTCTCGGCCATCAGGAGAGACCCCATGGCGAAAAAACAGTTTTCCCGCGCTGACCGCATCTCCGAGCAGATGCAGCGCGAACTGGCCGACATCATCCGCACCGAGTTGAAAGACCCGCGCGTGGGCTGGGTCACCGTCACTGGCGTGGACGTCACCCGCGACTATTCGCACGCCAAGGTGTTTTACACGCTGATGACCAGCAGCGATCTGGACACCACGCAACACGCGCTGGAGCGCGCCGCAGGCTTCATGCGCTCGGAAGTGGCGCGCCGCATCAAGCTGTTCACCGTGCCGCAACTGCACTTTGTGTACGACCACTCGATCGAGCGCGGCGTGCACATGACCCAGCTGATCAATCAGGTAGCGCAGGACGACGCCGCCAGCCGAGTTGACGATGACGCCGCCGACAGCGCTGCTGACGATAACGCCAAACGCTGACGCAGCTACCCGCGTTCGATGTGATGACTTCAATGACTGTAAGCAGACTGCCCAAGCCGCCCAAGCGGCCGATTCATGGCGTGCTGTTGCTGGACAAGCCGCTGGGCATGTCCAGCAACAAGGCGCTGCAAACCACGCGCTGGCACTACCACGCCGAAAAAGCCGGCCACACCGGCGTGCTCGACCCGCTGGCCACCGGCCTGTTGCCGGTGTGCCTGGGCGAAGCCACCAAGTTTTCCGCCCACCTGCTGGACGCCGACAAGGGTTACACCGCCACCGTGCGATTTGGCCACTATTCCAGCACCGGCGACCTGGAAGGCGAGTTCACCCCCGGCGAGCGGCCGATTGATTTTGACCAGGCCGGCCTGCTGGCGGCCATGGCCAGCCTGACCGGGCCGATCGAGCAAGTGCCGCCGATGTATTCCGCGCTCAAGCACCAAGGCCGCTCGCTGTACGAATACGCCCGGCAAGGGGTAGAAATCGAGCGCAAGCCACGGCAAGTGGTGATTCATCGGCTGGAGCTGCTCAGCTTTGACGGCCAAGACGCAGTGCTGGACGTGCAATGCAGCAAGGGCACGTATGTGCGCACACTGGCCGCCGACCTGGGCGCCAAGCTGGGCTGCGGCGCACACCTGGCCGGCCTGCGCCGCACCCGCACCGCCGGCTTTGACATCGCCGACGCCATCGCGCTGGATACGCTGGTGGAGATGACGCCCGAGGCGCGCATGGCCATGCTGCTGCCCGTGGATATCCTGGTGAACCACCTGCCCATCCACACCCTGAACGACGCGGAAACGCACAAAATTTGTCATGGCCAGCCGGTGCATGTCGCCGAAAAAGATGCGATAATCCAAGGCTGCCGTTTATACGATTCCCAACAACGGTTTGTCGGAATCGGTCGCATGCGGGCCGATGGCCTGTTGTGGCCGGACCGATTGCTGGCGTTCTCGCCAGCAGCCTGAGCGGACAAGAGTCGCTCACAAAACTCAGCACAGCGGGCCTGGCTAGGCGTGTGACCGCAGACAGTACAAGTCGTACGGCAAGGTCACACAAC
>ERZ650300.167-NODE-167-length-36082-cov-9.992006_pt1 | contig 36082 bp, 30 predicted proteins | sample MGYA00376236_ERZ650300 | MGnify/ENA primary metagenome ERZ650300 (study PRJEB26733, sample SAMN07839303) | wastewater metagenome | biome: urban; feature: wastewater treatment plant; material: waste water | place: USA: North Carolina | collected 2016-04-28 ...
CGATGTGCTGTGGCGCGACGATGGCAATGGTTTTTGGATGGTGAGCACCGACCACAACGAGGTGGTGCATGTGGACGCGGATTTCCGTCCGGTGCAGCGCTGGGCCTTCCCCGGTGAGCTGGACTCCATGCACATCAACTGCCTGGCACGCTGGGGCGACGAGGTGGTGTTCTCGGCTTTTGGTGCATTTTCAGAGCGCCGTGCCTACAAGGGTGCCAGTGCTGGCGCGGGTTTTCGGGCTTTGGGTGTCGGTGTGTAGGTTGTGACGATCTTTTCCGGGGGTTGCCGCACCCTAGAAAAAATAAAACTTGGTGTTTCTCAGGCTGACCGCTGGAAGGTCACCACGTTGCCCGCGTCGGTACGGGTAAGCAGGTCTAGGCGGTCGCCAAGTAGCCGCCACGCCTCGCGCATCTCTACTTCGTAGCTGTGCCGCTGGTAGATGCGTTTTACCTTGTTCTCTTCGGTGTGGTTCAGGCAGCGTTCGGCCACCTCGGGGAGGACGCCGAGTGAAACCATGATCGTGGCGCCCGTGCGGCGCAGGTCATGCGGCGTCCATTTGCCGCCGGGCAGCACCAAGGTTTCGGCAAGTGCAACATTCGCCCGCCCCTTCATCGGCAACAGGCCGGGGCGCTGGCGGTCGCCTATCTGCTTGGTTACCGTCTTGTCACAGACAGGGCCTGTGCCCGCGCGGTCGGGGTACAGCCACGGAGATGCGCTGTTGAGTTCCTTCACGCGGGCAAACTGGTAGGCCGAGAAGCTAGACAGATGAATCGTGTGAGCCTTGCCGTTCTTCGAGTTCTCAGGGGGAATCCACCATGTACCGCGCTCGAGATCAACATGCTCCCGCCGGGCATTGAGGAGTTCCCCGATTCGGCAGCAGGTAGAGAGGGCGATCCAGATCGCCGCCCTGGTCGTTTGCGTGAGGCCTGCAGATGGAGTCTGCTGGGCAAGCTGGCGTACTTCGTCTTCTGAAAGCACGCGGTCGCGCTCTACGTCCTTACCGCCTATCTTTGCTTTGCGGATGCTGGCTGTCGGGTCGGCCTCGATGATGTCGCGATCTACGGCGAAGCGGAACATTTGGCGAATGAGAGAGAAAATTAGCTTCGCCATACGTGGTACGCCACGGGCGAGGAGGGAGTCGGTTACGCCAGTGACATGTCCTTTACGTACGTCTTCTACCGCCAGGTCGCCGATTGTTGGTAGAACATCTTTCTCGAACATGCGTCGGATCTCCTTGCCTCCATCCCGCCGCCGGATCAAATCAACGGATGTCCAGCGTTCGAAGAGATCGCGGACGGTCAGCCTTGCCTGCTGTGCCGCCAGATCGTTAATTCGGGCTTGTTCGTCGGCCGCCTCCTCGGCTTGGTCAGCTTTGACTTTCAGGCGAGCAATGACTTTCTCGGCCACAGGGTCTCGCCCGTCGTCGAGTACTCCGCGCATTCGGTCTCGCTCGGCCCGGATTGCTGCCAGAGTGTCTTTTGGCCACGTGCCGCAAGTTGTGGACCGAACTTTTCCGCCGAAGCGGTAACGCCAGTCAAACTTGATGCTTACCCCTTCACCTCGTGCTCTGATAGCACCAACAAGACCGCCTTCATCCCTGATCTTGTTGCCGACTTGTGCGGGTGTCACTGCTTCCAGTTGTTTAACAGTTAGTTTTGCCACGAAGCCCCCAGTGATTGAAGTTGGCCAACCGACTTTGAAAAAAGGCCCCCACAATGGCCCCCACAAATCGTATGGCTTTGACTGCATTGTACTGGACGCGGTTGTATCGTCATCTATAAAAAATTCATAATAAACAGCTTAATGGAAGTGTTTTGTGGGCGTTGTTGAATGCTGTTGGAACATAATTCACCATTATGGGGTGCAAGGGGTAGCGAGTTCGAATCCCGCCGCCCCGACCAAAAGAAACAAGCAAAAAGCCTAGTCTTCGGACTAGGCTTTTTGCTTTATTGCGTCCCGAAGCAGCCTTGGTAGCCGTTGGCGGTGAGGGGTTGTCCCAGGACGGAAGTTGCCTTTTGCAAAAAATAAAGGGAACTTACCTCGATGAAGCAAGTTTGTGCGGCATAGTTCTCGTGCTTTGCGATCTTGTTTGGTGCATTCTTCATATCGAAGCAAAGGGGGCAGTCCCACGGGTCTTGCCCTGCTGGAAGTCGTCACTTCTTGCTTGGGGCTGTTTCCTTGCAAGTCTTCTACGTCAATCGTTGCGCGGGAGGTTTTGGCGCCTGTGCGTGGAGAGGAGTTGGATCATGAACCCGTTAGCATGGTGGATGGATTACTGCGTCGGTGCGGTGGAGACGAGTGTTTCCCGTCTCGAACTGTGGAGTTTGCTGTTGTTGAAATCCCAAATTGAGACTGCCAGTCGCGCCGATCAAGCCTCGTCTTGAGGGGATGATGCAGGCTCTCCGGAGCGGGGAGCCTGCATCTTGCGGATTGCGCTGAGGTTTTGGCTTGAAATTCGCCCGTCTTCTGCAACACCATGAGTTGCAGAAGACGGGCGCCTATAGGCTCGTCAGTTTTGAGCCGGGATCGTGCAGTTGCCGGCGTTTTATCAGTGCGTAAATGGCCGGAATGACGGCAAGAGTCAGTACCGTCGACGAGATCATGCCGCCGACCATCGGCGCTGCGATACGGCTCATGACTTCGGAACCCGTGCCTGTTCCCCACATTATCGGCAGGAGGCCGGCCATGATGGCGACGACGGTCATCATTTTCGGGCGTACCCGCTCCACCGCCCCTTCCATCACGGCGCCGTAGAGATCGTCGGCGTTCGGGCTGCGTCCGTCAGTGCGGCAGTGAGCTTTGGCGGCTTCCCACGCGTGGTCCAGGTAGATGAGCATGACTACGCCGGTTTCCGCCGCAACGCCGGCCAGCGCGATAAAGCCGACGGCTACCGCTACCGACAGGTTATAGCCGAGCAGCCACATCAGCCATATTCCGCCGACCAGAGCAAACGGAACCGACAGCATCACGATCAGGGTTTCGGTGAGGCGCCGGAAGTTGAGATAGAGCAGCAGGAAGATGGTCATCAGTGTGATCGGGATGACGATCTTCATCTTTTCGGCGGCGCGCTCCATGTATTCGAATTGACCGCTCCAGGTGACGTAGTAGCCGGGCGGAAATTTCACCTGATCGGCCACCGCCTGTCTGGCCTCGGCCACGTAGCCGCCGATATCCCGGTCGCGGATGTCGATGTAGATGTAGGCCGATAACAGCGCGTTTTCGGTGCGGATGCCCGGAGTGCCTTTCGCAACGACGATTTTCGCCAGTTGCCCCAGGGGCACCATCGCTCCGCTCATGGTCGGAACCAGCACTTCGCGGCCGATCTGCTCGGGGTTCGATCGCAGTTCGCGGGGATAGCGCACGCCGACGCCAAAGCGTTCTCGGCCTTCGACGGTCGTGGTCACCATTTCGCCGCCGAGGGCGCTGCCGATCACATCCTGCAATTCGCCGACCGCCAGGCCATAGCGGGCGAGTTGGGCCCGGTCGGGCTCGATGTTGAGGTAGAGCCCGCCGGTGATGCGTTCGGCAAAGGCACTGCTGGTGCCCGGCACCTTTTTGACGACGTTCTCGATCTGCCGGGCGAGCTTTTCCATCTCGTCCAGATCCTTGCCGAACACCTTGATGCCGATGGGCGTGCGGATGCCGGTGGACAGCATGTCGGTGCGGGCCTTGATCGGCATCGTCCAAGCGTTGGCGACGCCCGGAAACTGCAATGCCTTGTCGAGTTCAGCGATGAGCCGGTCGGTCGTCATGCCGGGCCGCCAGTCCGTTTGCGGTTTGAGGTTGATGACGGTTTCGAACATTTCGGTCGGCGCCGGATCGGTGGCCGTATTGGCGCGGCCGGCCTTGCCGAAGACGGATTCGACTTCGGGAAAGCTCTTGATGATCTTGTCCTGGGTCTGCATCAGTTCCGCGGCCTTGGTGATCGACATGCCCGGCAGTGAGGAGGGCATGTAGAGCAGGGTGCCTTCGTTGAGGGTTGGCATGAACTCGGAGCCGAGCCGGGAGGCGGGATAGATCGACGCGGCCATCGCGAGGAGCGCCAGCGCGATGGTGAGTTTTTTCCAGCGCATCACGCCGGCGATGATGGGTCGATAGAGCCGGATCAGTAGGCGATTCACCGGATTTCTGGCTTCGGGCATGATCCGGCCGCGGATGAACAGCATCATCAGCACCGGTACCAGCGTGACCGACAGCAGCGCCGCGCCGGCCATCGAGAAGGTTTTTGTGTAAGCCAGCGGCGCGAAAAGACGGCCTTCCTGGCCTTCCAGGGTGAACACCGGCAGGAAGGAGACAGTGATGATCAGGAGCGAGAAGAACAGGGCCGGGCCGACTTCCTTGCAGGCGGTGAGCATGGCTTCCAGGCGGTCGCCGCTTGAATGCCCCTCGGGCAGCCGCTCAAGGTGCTTGTGGGCGTTTTCGATCATCACGATGGCGGCGTCGATCATCGCGCCAATGGCGATGGCGATGCCGCCGAGGCTCATCAGATTGGAGTTCATTCCAAGCAGGCGCATGGCGATGAAGGCCATCAGCACGCCCACCGGCAGCATCAGGATTGCCACCAACGCGCTTCTCACGTGCATCAGGAAGACCACGCAGACCAGCGCGACGATGATCGACTCTTCGAACAGCGTGCTTTTGAGGGTTTCGATGGCGCGCTGGATCAGTTCCGAACGGTCATAGACGGTCTGCACCGTCACGCCATCGGGCAGGCCGGGGCCGATTTCGGCGATCTTCTCTTTGAGGTTGTGGATCACCTCCAGCGCGTTCTGGCCGTAGCGGGCCATCGCAATGCCGGCGACCACTTCGCCTTCGCCGTTCAGTTCGGTCAGACCGCGGCGTTCGTCCGGTGCCAGTTCGACCCGCGCGATGTCGCGCACCAGCACCGGGGTGCCGCGGTCTGCCTTCACCACCAGCATCTCGATGTCGTCCTTGCCGCGCAGGTAGCCCTTGCCGCGCACCATGTATTCGGTTTCGGCCATCTCGACCACCCGACCGCCCACGTCCCGGTTGGAGTCGCGGATCGTCTGGGCCACTTTCATCAGTGGAATGCCATAGGCGCGCAGCTTCACCGGATCGACGGTGACCTGATAGGTCTGCACGAAGCCGCCGACAGACGCGACTTCGGCGACGCCGTGGGCTTTGGCGAGCTGATAGCGCACGTACCAGTCCTGGATCGTGCGCAGTTCGGCGAGGGTCTTGTCCTTGGCCAGCAGGGCGTACTGGTAGACCCAGCCGACACCGGTGGCGTCCGGGCCGATCTGCGGAGTCACGCCTTTCGGCATGCGCCCGGAGGCGAAGTTGAGGTATTCGAGCACCCGCGAGCGGGCCCAGTAGATATCGGTGTTGTCCTCGAAAATGATGTAGACGAAGGATGCGCCGAAGAACGAGAAGCCGCGTACCACCTTGGATTTGGGTACCGACAGCATGGCCGTGGTGAGCGGATAGGTGACTTGATCCTCGACCACCTGCGGGGCTTGCCCAGGGTATTCGGTATAGACGATCACCTGCACGTCGGAGAGATCGGGCAGGGCGTCGATGGGCGTGCGCAGCACGGCGAAGGTGCCGGCGACGACGACAAAAAGCGTGGCGAGCAGAACCAGGAAACGGTTCCTGCCCGACCAGTCGATGAGCGAGGCCAGCATGATGTCGTCCCGTCAGTGGCCTGCGTGGGGGCCGGGCGTCGCGTCGGCCGGCTTGACGGCGGTGATGACCCATTCGCCGGGCTGACGTTCGACGAATTCGACCGTCACCTTGGCGCCGGGCTTCAGCGCGGCTTGCAGTGCGGGATTGGCCAGCTTGAACTCCATGGTCATTGCAGGCCATTTGAGGCTGGCGACCGGGCCGTGTTCCAGCATCACCGTGCCGGCCTGGAGGTCGAGGCTGTCGACCGTGCCTTCCGCGCGGTGTCCGGCGCTCTTGGCGGCGGGCATTGGGTCGGGGGAGGAAAATCCGCCAAGCGCCGCTTTCAGATTGCTTTCCGCGTCGATCAGGAAGTTGGCGGCGACCACCACTTCTTCGCCAGCCTTCACGCCATCGATCACTTCCACGCGGTTTTCGCCGCGGCTGCCGAGCTTCACTTCGCGGGGCTCGAAGCGGCCTTCGCCGCGGGAGACAAGCACCACCCGGCGCGTGCCGCTGTCGATCACGGCGGAGGTGGGCACCGTTACCGTTTGCCGCTTGTCGCCGACGGGGATTTCCACTCGCGCAAACATCGCCGGCTTGAGCAGCAGACCGGGATTGGCCAGTTCGATGCGTACCGGCACCGTGCGGGTTTCGGTGTTGAGCGTGGGGTAAACGTAGGCGATTCGGCCTTCGAAGAGCTTGTCCGGATAGGCGTCGATGCGCACCTGAGCCGCGCTACCGTTGCGCAGGCGGGCCATGTCCTGCTCGAAAATGTCGGCGACGACCCACACCCGGCTCAGGTCGGTGACCTGATAGAGGGTTTCTCCGGGCATGAAGCGCATGCCTTGCAGGGCTTTTTTCTCGGTGACGATGCCGCTCACCGGCGAGCGGAAGCTGAGGGTGCGTTTTGCTGCGCCGGACTTGGTCAGCGCGCGGATCTGTTCGTCGGAGATGTCCCAGTTGCGCAGGCGCGCGAGGCTGGATTCGGCAAGTTGCTTCATGCCGCCGAGCGCTTCGCTGCCGGCATCCTTGAGGGCGTCCACGCCTTGGGCGGCGATGGCGTATTCCCGCTGGGCGGAGACGAGTTCGGGGCTGTAGACCTCGAACAGCGGCTGGCCCTTGCTTACCGGTTGGCCGGTGGTGTTGACGTGCAGGCGTTCGACGTAGCCTTCGAACTTAGGGGCGATGGCGTAAGTGCGCTGCTCGTCGGCTTCGACCCGGCCGGAGGCGCGGATGAGTATGTCGAGGCTGCGCAGCTCGGCCTTTTCGGTGCGCACGCCGAGTTTCTGGATTTTTTCGGTGCCGATGCGCAGGGCGCCGGGCGCCGCCGGCGCGTCGTCCGCCTCGCCTTCATAAACCGGGATGTAGTCCATGCCCATCGGGTCTTTTTTCGGCGACGGCGAGGTGTCGGGCAGGCCCATCGGGTTGCGGTAATACAGCAGCTTGCGCGCCGGTTTGGCCGCCTCGGGCGCGGCCGTGGTGGCGCTCTGCTCGGGTGCCGGTCGCTGGCCGAGCCAGTAGCCGCCGGCGGTGCCGGCCAGGGCGATGACGAGGCCGGCAGTGAGTGCGACGGCGGGTTTCACAAGTCTTCTCCGACAATGCGTTCGATTTCGGCGAGTTTCATCTGCGCTTCGGCCTGGGCCTTGAGGCGGCTCTGACGGGCCAGGCGGATCTGGCGCTGGGCGTCGAGCAGGGTGGCGAAATCCACCTTGCCGGTTTCGTAGCCGGCGATGGCGGATTTGAAAGCGAGTTCGGCCTGGGGCAGCAGGCTGGTGGCGGCCAGCGCTTCGGTGCGCCGGGCGGCGTCGAAGGCGGACAGGCTGCCGGCCAGTTCGCCCAGCACGTCGTTGGCGGTGGCGTCGCGGCGGGCGCGGGCGGCCGACAGCATGGCTTCGGCCTCGCGTTCCTGGGCGCGGCGGCTGCTCTGCTGCAGCGGCAGGTTGAGTTCCACCATCAGTTCCCATTCCCTCACGGCGCTCTGGTATTGGATCGGCGAGATGCCGAGTGTGAAATCGGGGTAGCGGTTCTTGTAGGCGAGTTCGCGGCTTTTTTCGGCGGAGCGGATGCGGGCCTCGTCGGCGAAGAGCTGCGGGTTGCGTGCCCGCACCCGTTCTTCGAGGGCGGCCGGGTCGAGCTTGGCGGGCGCCGGCAGCGTGCGCAGGCGCAGCGGCGCGGCGAGGGGCGCGGCAGCGGGGCGGGCGAGGAGGGCGTTGATGCGGGCCTGCAACTGGCGGCTTTCGCTTTCCAGCGCCAGCAATTCGCTTTTCATGCCGGTTTGCTCCACCTGGGCGCGGATCACGTCCTGCTGTGCGGCCAAGCCGCCGGCGTAGCGCACCTGGGCGATCTTTTCGAGGCGCACCATCAGGTCGAGGATTTCCCGCGTCAGCTGTTCGCTGCGATGCACGTATTGAAGCTGTGCATGGGCGGTCTTGATGCGGGTGGCGAGCTCGGTCCAGGTGACGGTGGCGCGGCCTTCGGCGCCGCGGGCGTCGAGTTCGGCGATTTCGCGCTTCAGATCGCGCTTGCCGAGCCAGGGCAGATCCTGCATGACGAGGTAGCGGGTGCTGCCGGTGCGGGCCGGCAGGAGGGTCGGGTTCTGCTCGCCCATGCGGGTGATGTCGCGGAACTCGGTGCGCAGCCGCGGGTCGGGCAGGGCGCCGGCGGGCGCGATACGCTCGGTCGCAGCCTCGGCCTCGAAGCGCATCGCGGCGTATTCGGGATTGCGGGCGCGGGCGTAATCGAGCAGCGATTCGACGCCGGCACCGAGCGGGGGCTCCTGGGCATGGGCGGGATGCACCGGGCCGATGGCGGTCAGCCACAGAGCGAAGGCCCAGCGTCGGTGTGTGCGCATGTTCATGGAGGCTTTCAGCCGGCTGCGATGGCGTTGTGTGGCGACGGAATCACGGACGTTCAAGACGGATGACGGTCATCGTTCCGCCGGTGTCGTCCACCGCGAAGCGGACCTTGTCACCGGCTTTGAGCGAGTCGAGCCAGGTCGCGTCCTTTACGCGGAAGGCCATGGTCATGGCCGGCATGCCGTTGGGCAAGGGACCGTGGGAGAGGGTCAGTTTACCGCCGGGTTTGTCCACTTTTTTGACGACGCCGTCGGTCAGAGGCGTCGCCGCCGGCCCCTGTTTTTGCGACATCGCCCCGTGGTCGGAATGAGCGGTGTGGGCGTCGGCGGCATGAACCGGGGCGGCAAGGACGAGGAGCAGCGTTGCGCTCAGGGTGAGGAGCGGAGATTTCATGGTTGTGGCCTCAAAGCGTGTTGTCATGCATTGTGGCGAGCGCGCCCCGACAGAAAGCTGACGTGAGGGTTACATCTTTGTAATCTTGGCGCTCGAACGGATGGCGCGCGGCACACTGGCGGCGGCGTACCGCCTCGCAGTTGGAGCAGAGATGAAGATTTTGATCGTCGAGGACGAACCGAAGACCGGGGATTACCTCAAGCAGGGGCTTGTCGAAGCGGGGTTCAACGTGGACCTGGTTCGCGACGGCATGGATGGGCTGCACCTCGGTTTGAGCGAAGCCTACGATTTGCTTGTGCTCGATGTGATGCTGCCGGGGCTTGACGGTTGGCATGTGTTGCAGGCGCTGCGCAAGGTTGGCAAGGACATGCCGGTGTTGTTCCTGACCGCCCGGGACAGCGTGGATGACCGGGTCAAGGGGCTGGAACTCGGCGCCGACGACTATCTCGTCAAGCCCTTTGCCTTTGCCGAACTGCTGGCAAGGGTGCGCACTTTGCTGCGCCGCGGTACGAAGAACAAGGAACTGGATGCGCTACAAGTGGCCGATCTCGAGCTGGATCTGATGCGCCGTCGGGTGACCCGCGCCGGTCGGCGGATCGACCTCACCGCCAAGGAGTTCGCGTTGCTCGAATTGTTGCTGCGACGGCAGGGCGAGGTGTTGCCGCGTTCGCTGATCGCGTCTCAGGTGTGGGACATGAATTTCGACAGCGACACCAATGTCATCGAAGTGGCGGTACGGCGCCTGCGTGCCAAGATCGACGATCCCTTCGAGCCCAAGCTGATCCGCACCGTGCGGGGCATGGGTTACGTGCTGGAGGCGCCGGCGTGCGCTTAGGGCCGCGGCGCGCGCGGTCGATCACCGTCCGGCTGACTTTGTTGTTTGCGGTCGCGTCGACGGTGGTGCTGCTGATCCTCGGTCTGATCGTCGCCGAATCGGTCGAGAACCATTTCGAGGAACTGGACATGACCGAGCTGGCCGGCAAGCTCGAATTGATCCGTCACGTGATGGCGCGCGTCCGCTCGCCGGCCGAGCTGCAAGCGGTTCCCCGCCAGATGGACGATGCGCTCTTCGGGCATCACGGGCTGGTGGTGGCCGTGCAGAGCGCCCAGGGCGAAACCCTGTTTGCGAGCGGCCACGGGCCGTTTCCGCAGGCGCTTTTCGACCGTCGCCACACGCCCGGCGCCGATCGTCACCCCTACGTGTGGCAAGCCGATGGGGTGGCTTTCCGGGGCATCGTCGCCGAGGCGCGCACCGGTATTGCAGAGGGAGCGCCGGTGGTCGTCGCGTTGGCGACCGACATCGCCCATCACCGCAGCTTCATGGATGCCTTCATGCGCACCCTGTGGCTGACGGTGGTTGGCGGTTCGCTGGCCACCGGCCTGCTCGGCTGGTTTGCCGCCCGAAGGGGATTGGCGCCGCTGCGGGAGATGCGCCGACAGGCCGCCGGGGTCAGCGCCCAGCGCCTCGACCGGCGGCTGCCGGTCGAGGCGGTGCCGGTGGAGCTGGCCGAACTGGCCGAATCCCTCAACGACATGTTGGCCCGGCTGGAGGCGTCGTTCCGGCGGCTGTCGGACTTTTCGTCCGACTTGGCCCACGAACTGCGCACGCCGGTGAGCAACCTGATGACCCAGACTCAGGTGGCGCTCTCCCGAAGCCGCACCACCGAGGCTTATCGGGAGGTGCTCGAATCCAACGCGGAAGAGTTCGAGCGCCTGTCGCGCATGATCTCGGACATGCTTTTTCTGGCCAAGTCGGACAACGGCCTGATCGTACCGGGGCGCGAAACCTTCGATTTGGCCGACGAAGTGGCGGCGCTCTTCGACTTCTACGGAGCGCTTGCCGAAGACAAGGGTGTGACCCTGCGGCTTGAAGGGTCGGCGCCGGTGGCGGCGGATCGCCTGATGCTCCGCCGCGCCGTGGGCAATCTGCTCTCCAATGCGCTGCGCTACACGCCGGCTGGCGGTGAAATCGTGGCAAGGGCACGTATGCTGCGGGATGAGTCCGGATCGACGACAGCCCGGCTCGAGATCGAGAACACCGGCGAGCCGATTCCGTCGGCACATATGGCGCGGCTTTTCGACCGCTTCTACCGGGTGGACGCGGCGCGTCGGAACTCCGGCGATGGCGTGGGCCTGGGCTTGGCCATCACCCGTTCGATTCTGCGGGCGCATGGAGGCGACATCGAAGGACGGGCTGGCGAAGGGAGCAATGTCTTCGAGTTGTGGATTCCGGCGGCCGACAGGTCGGATCAATGAAAATCCCGGCTGCGGGTGGCGAGATGGCCGAGCAGTGCGGAGCGATCCACCACCCGCTTGGCGTGCAGATGCACCACGCTACCTTGGCGGGCGATCTGGCCGTAGATGCCGAGGAGCCGGGCACCGAGCAGGATGCGCCGTTCGGCTTCGAGGAGATCCGGCCGCACGATCACGTTGACCCAGCCGGTTTCGTCTTCAAGGGTGACGAACATCGTGCCCTTGGCGGTGCCGGGACGCTGGCGACAGGTGACGATGCCGGCGCCGCGGGCCAGTTTGCGGTCGGGGCAGTCGGCGATCTCGGCGGCGCTGAGAAAGCGCTCTGCGCTGAGCAGGCCGCGCAGAAAGCTGAGAGGATGGCGCCCGAGGCTGAAGCCGAGGCGGGCATAGTCGGCCATCAGATCCTGGGTTGCGGCCGGCGCGGGCAGGGTGGGCATGGTGTCGGGAATCGGTGCGTCGTGGAGCATGCCCGGCGCGGCCTGACTGCCGGCGGCGGCCCACCAGGCCCGATGCCGGTGCCCGGCCAGACTGGCCAGTGCGCCGGCGGAGGCGAGGGTGCGCAGTTCGGCGCTGGAAAGCCGGGCGCGGCGGGCCAGTTCATCGACAGAGGCAAAGGTGCCGGACCGTCGGGCCTTGGCAATGCGTTCGGCAGCTTCCGGGTTGAAGCCCTTCACCAGCCGCAGGCCGAGGCGGGCTGCCGGGCGCTCGGCAGCGGCGGGTGCGGGCTCGAGGGTGCATGCCCAGTCGCTGGTCTGGACGTCGACCGGCAGCACCTCGACGCCGTGGCGGCGGGCGTCCTGGATGAGCTGCGAGGGGCCGTAGAAGCCCATCGGTTGGCTGTTGAGCAGCCCGCACAGAAAAGCGGCCGGCTCGAAACACTTGAGCCACGCTGAGATATACACCAGCAGCGCGAAGCTGGCTGCGTGGGATTCCGGAAATCCGTAGCTGCCGAAGCCTTGAATCTGGCGGCACAGGGCGTCGGCAAAATCCCGTTCGTAGCCGCGTGCGAGCATGCCGGCGGTGAGTTTCTCCTGGTAGCGGAGCAAATCCCCCTTGCGGCCCCAGGCACCCATGGCACGCCGCAACTGGTCGGCCTCGCCAGCGCTGAAGCCGGCGGCCACCATCGCCAATTGCATGACCTGCTCCTGGAAGATCGGCACACCGTGGGTGCGGCGCAGCACGGGTTCGATTTCCGGGCGGGGATAGAGGATGGGTTCGTTGCGGGCGATTTTCTCGCGGGCACTCAGATAGGGATGGACCATGCCGCCCTGGATCGGCCCCGGCCGCACGATGGCCACTTCGACGACGAGGTCGTAATACCTGCGGGGCCGGAGACGCGGCAGCATGCTGAGCTGGGCGCGGGATTCCACTTGGAATACGCCCATCGCATCGGCGGCGCACAACATGTCGTAGACCGCCGGCTCTTCGCGGGGAATGTCGGTCACCGCAAAGGGCTGGCCGCGCCAGCGGGCGACGAGTTGCAGGCTGCGGCGGATGGCCGACAGCATGCCGAGGGCCAGCACGTCCACTTTGAGGAGGCCGAGGGTCTCGATGTCGTCCTTGTCCCATTGGATGACGGTGCGGCCTTCCATTGCGGCGTTTTCGACCGGCACGAGTTCGGCCAGCGGACCGCGGGAAATGACGAAGCCGCCGACGTGCTGGGACAGATGGCGGGGAAAGCCGACGATTTCGTTGGCGAGTTCGAGCAGCAGTTGCACCCGTGGGCTGTCCGGGTCGAGGCCGGCTTCGCGGATGCGCTCGGGGGCTACTTTGCGGCCGTCCCACCAGGCAAGGCGGCGGGTGAGCTGATCGAGCTGGCCGAGGTCGAAGCCGAGCGCCCGGCCCACGTCGCGCAGGGCGCTGCGGGGGCGGTAGCGGATCACCGTGGCGGCCAGTGCGGCGCGGTCGCGGCCGTATTTGGCGTAGATGTACTGGATGACTTCTTCGCGTCGGTCGTGTTCGAAATCCACGTCGATATCCGGCGGCTCGTTGCGTTCGCGGGAGATGAAGCGCTCGAAGAGCAGGCTGGCTTCGCCGGGATCGACTTCGGTCACGCCCAGGGCGTAGCACACCACCGAGTTGGCGGCCGAACCGCGGCCCTGACACAGGATGCCCCGGCTGCGGGCGAAGCGGACGATGTCTTCGACGGTGAGAAAGAAGGCTTCGTAGCGCAACTCGGCGATCAGGGCGAGTTCCTTTTCCACTTGCTCGGCAACGCGTGGCGGCACCTGCGAACGTCCGTCGGTGCCGGGCGGGTAGCGGCGCCGCAGCCCGCGGTCGACCAGCCGCTGCAGGTGGGAGGCGGGCGTGGCGCCGGGCGGGACGATCTCCTGAGGGTATTCGTATCGCAATTCGGCCGGCGAGAAGTGGCAGCGGGCGGCGATGGCGAGGGTTTCGGCGAGCCACTCGGGCGGGTGACGGCGGGCCAGCGCTTCCCGCGGCAGCAGGCGTTGTTCGCCATTGGCCGCGAGCAGGTAGCCGGCTTCGTCGAGGGGGAGCCGGTGGCGCAGTGCGGTGAGCACGTCGGCAAGGCGTCGGCGCGAGGTGTGGTGCATCAGCGGGGCGCAGGTGGCGGCGACCGGAATGCGGGCGGCGGCGGCCGCGGCGGCGATCCGGCGGCGCCGGAGGGCGTCGTCCGGCCCGAGGTGGAGCGGGGCGGCGAGCCAGGTGGCGGCGGGGAAGCGTTCGGCCAGCCAGCAGGCATCGTCGGCGAGGTCTTGCGAATCGGGGTCGATGGTATCGGGCGGCACCAGCAGCGCCAGACAGCCGGGCAGGCCGTCGGCGAGATCGGCGCGAGTGAGGCGGTAAGCGCCTTTGGGAGCGCCTCGCCGCCCGCGGGTGACGAGGCTGGACAGGCGTCCGTAGGCGGCCCGGTCGGTGGCGAGGAGCACCAGCGTCGGCCCGTCTTGGAGCCGGATGCTGCTGCCGACGATCAGCTTGAGGGCTTCGGGTTGCAGCCGCCATGCCGCATAGGCGCGCACTATGCCGGCCAGCGAGCATTCGTCGGCGATGGCGAGCGCGGTGTAGCCGAGGGCGACGGCCTGTTCGATCAGTTCTTCCGGATGAGAGGCGCCGGTGAGAAAACTGAAACAGGAACGGGCGTAAAGCTCGGCAAACGGGGGGTGCGGTGCAGCGGACATGAGTTGACTGTATAAATAAACAGTCTTTTAATCAAGTCCGCTGCGATCTGAAAAGCAAGTGTGACCAACAAGGCGGACGCGGAGGCGGGAAGCTTCCGCGTCGGGAGGTCAGGCCCGGCGGCGGCCTGCGGCGAAAAGCGCCAACGCCAGGATGCCGGCGAGGCTGGCGAAGTCCGTGGCGCCACCGCCTCCGCCGGACGATTTGGCAGGGGCGGTGTCGGCGCTATCCCGACCCGGTTCAGGAGTTACTGCTTTGGCGGTGACGGTGATGACGGTGTCGGCGCTGGCCGTATTTCCGGACCCGTCGGTCACCGTCAGACGGATCGTGTAGTCGCCGGCCGAGGTGGCGGTGAAGGTGGTGCTCGCCGCATTGGGCGAGCCGAAGCGGCCGGTTCCCGGCCCGCTGAGCTGGGTCCATTGCCAGCTCGTCAGCGCCGGGCTGTCGCCTGCGGTGAGGGTGACGGCCGTCTCGGCGACGACCTGCGAACTGGACACGGCGATGCTGGCGGTTGCGTTGAAGGCCAGCGCGACGGCCGCCGCGGTGTTGAGCATGCCGGCGCCGCAGGTGGCGGTGGTGCAGTTGCACTGGCCGTCGCTGGTGACGGAAGGGCAGATGGGCAGGCTTGGGTCGACCGGGAAGGCCGTGGCGCCGCGCTTGAGGCGCGCCGTCAGTTCGGGTTCGCTGAGCGCCGGGTTGGCGGCCAGCATCAGTGCGGCGGTGCCCGATACCAGCGGCACCGCAAAGCTGGTGCCGATCGTCACGTCATAGACGCCGGTATAGCCGTTGCCCAGCGGGCCGTTGAGCCCGAAGTTGATCGGCGTGATGAAGGGGTACAGGCAGGGTTCGCCTGCACCGGTATTGACGCAGTTGCCGGCCGGTGCGCTGATCCCGACTTCGGGGCCGTAGCTTGAGTATCCGACCTTGGTGCCGGTGTGGCGGATGCCGGCCACGCCGAGGACGCCCGAGCAGTTGGCGGGTTCTTCGACCGGGCTGGTTTCGTTGCCCGCGGCGGCCACGATCAGGGTGCCGGTAGCGCGGATTTCGGCGACTGCGTTTCTGTAGACATCGCTGCAGGTGCCGCTGCCGGCCAGACTCAGGTTGATGATCCGCGCCGGATTCGGGTTGGCGGGCAGGCCGGGCACCGCCAGACCGGCGGCCCAGCGCATGCCGGCGATGATGTCCGAGTCGTAGCCGCCGCATTTGCCGAGCACGCGTATCGGCAGAATGCGGGTGGCGCCGGCGATTCCGGCGATGCCGACCGAGTTGTTGGCTTCGGCCGCAACGATGCCGGCCACCTGGGTGCCGTGCCAGGAGCTGCTGTGGGTGGTCGAGGTGTTGCCGCACATGGCGCGCAAGGTGAGGTTGCCGAGGTCGGCTGTCGACAGGTAGTCGCCGGGGTCGCTGGCGTCCGCATCGCGGCCGGCCTGGCCATCGCCAGAGTTGAGATCGTCGAGCACAAAATCATAGCCGGGCAGTAGCTTGGCACGCAGGTCTTCGTGTTCGAAACGCACGCCGGTATCCACCACTGCGACGACCACGCCGCTCTTGCCTCCGGTGAGGTTCCAGGCGCCGAGCGCATCGGTGGCGGCGGGCTGGGTGGCGTCGGGAGCCTGCAGGTACCACTGATGATTGAACAGCGGGTCGTTGGGCAGGGCGCGGATTGTCTTGATGCGGTCGGGTACCGCGTATTCCACGTCGGATTGCTGTGCCAGCTTGGCGGCCAGTGCTTCCGAGCTGATTCCGCTGGCGCGCATGACCTGCAGCTCGGGAGACGGCTGGCCGATCATCAGGGCCGTAATGCCGATCCGCTGGCCAAGGCTCTGGACTCGGCTGGCGGCCTGGATCTGTTTGAGCGGAGAGCTGGCCTTCAGCTTGACGATGACCCGCGCTTCGGGCGTCTCGACGGCTGTGGCGGGGCCGGCGAAAAGGGCGCCGATGCCGGCGAGGGCGGCGCAGAGTCGGACACGGACTTTCATCGGAAATCCTTTTTCTGATCGAAATTCAGGTATTGAATGAGTGGATTGGCCTTCAGCGCCTCGATGGCCCGCTTGCACGCGGGATCGTCGACCGGGCAATTCAGCCGGTAGGCATGGCTGCGAGGAGAGATCGACGATACGAAGCTCACACCGACGCCGCTCGTCTTGCTCAAGGTGTCGAGGACGGCGGGCGCCGTGCCGTCGGTGGGATCGACAAAACCGACGATCACCTGACGCGTGGTCGGTGCCGCAGCGGGCACCGCCGGACCGGCGCAGGCTGGCGCGCCGAGTACCGAGACAAGTAACAGCGCCCGCCGCCAGCCGGGGTTTCTTATTGGAGCCGGCACGTTCAGCGCGGCGGGCCGGGGCGGCGCGACCTGGCGGGGGCTTCTTCCGCCGGCTTGCTGTATTGCTTGAAAACCCGCTTGGCATCCTGCTCGGCACGCAACTGGGTGCAGATGGACGGATCGTCGTCGTGGCCACTGAAATAGCCGTCGGCCTGGGCACGCATCACCAGCTTGATGGCAGCTGCCTCGCTGAGGCCGAAGCGCTCGAAAATCAGGGTGGTCACTTCGTCCAGGTGTTCTTCGTAAGTCATATGGAATCCATTGCGGTTGGGCGCGGAAGCGGGGCGCCGGATTTGCTCCGCTTCTCAGGCTGCAAGGATAATGGCTTTTGCTTCTTTCCGTCCTTCCACCTGTCCGTTTGCATTTTTCGAGGCTCCCATGAGCATATCTTCCGTGCTGTCCGCGCTCTATCGCTACCCCGTCAAATCCATGCGCGGCCAGTCTCTCGCCGCGAGTCCGGTGAGCCCGCAGGGCCTGCCCTTCGATCGCAACTGGATGGTTGCCGATCGCGCCGGAAATTTCGTCACCGGTCGGACCTATCCGCAACTGGTAACGGTCGGGGCCACGCCCTGCGACGATGGGGTGACCCTCTCCGTTGCGGGCCGCACCGATCTGTTCGTGCCCAACACGGCCTTCACCCTGCCTCTCGAAACCAAGGTATGGAGCGACAGCTTTTCTGCCTGGCAGGGGGCCGCCGAGGCGGACGACTGGATTTCCAGCTTCGTCGGCACCCGGCTCAAGTTTCTGTGGACCGGCGCAGCGACGGCTCGCCGCGTAAAGCTTGATCCGGCCGTGCCGTTATCCTTCGCCGACGGCTTTCCGCTGCTGCTCATCGGTCAGGCGTCGCTGGACGACTTGTCGGCGAAAGTCGGGCGTCCGCTGGCGATGGAGCGTTTCCGTCCTAACCTCGTGGTAAGCGGGGTCGAGGCCTTCGCCGAGGACGGCTGGAAGCGCATCCGCATAGGCGGTGCCACCTTCCGTATCGCCAAGCCCTGCGAGCGCTGCGTGTTTACCACCGTCGATCCTGCGACCGGAAGCAAAAGCCTGGATCAGGAACCGCTGCGCACTTTGGCGCGCTATCGCAAGACGCCGGAGGGCGTGATCTTCGGGCAGAACGTGATCCCCGAAGGCATGGCGGAACTGGTTGTCGGAATGCCGGTGGAGGTGCTCGAATAAAACGCGGAATGCCTATGCGGATCTCGTTTTTGCAGGCGCTTCGACAAAATGCGAGTGGCGTTTCATGTGCTCATCTGCCTTGATGGCAGGCCCGGGTTTCGGTTTTCCAAGGCGCTGCAAGCGCGCGCTTCCGGTGTCCAAAACCCACGCCCAAAGGACCGCCAATGCTTGATCTACATCAAGTGGACGCAGATTAGGGGTACTGATACATTTTGAAATAAACGTGAAAGCCGATAATCCGCCGGGTTCGCAGTTTAAGGAGTCGAAGTGTTAGGCCATTTGAAAAAGAAACTGTGCGGAGCCGCGGCACTGCTGGCCTTGATGGTCGTGCTGCCGGTCTTTGCCGACGATCCTCCCCCCACGCCGGAAGAGCTTGTGAAGATCCGTGCAGCCAACGGCGAATGCTTGGCGTGCCATTCCGAAGCGGGGCTCAAGAAGCCACCCAAGGAAGGGCTGGATCTAAAAAAACTGCGCAACTACCTGGTCGATGTGGATACCTACACGGCATCCGACCACGGACAGATGGCTTGTACGAAGTGCCACGGTGACGGTTACGACCAGCATCCCCACGGGGACAAGGCCAAGGAGAGTCTGACCGAGTGCCAGGACTGCCATGCCCGCAAGGCCATGCGCATCGAGCGCCAGTTCGACAAATCGGTGCATGCCGAAAACCTGAGCGACAAATTCACCTGCGCTACCTGCCACGATCCCCACGTGATGACCCTGGCCGCCAAGCTGGGCGATCCGCACAAGATCGTTGCCCAGGACAACAAGATCTGCCTGGATTGCCACGATTCCGATCTGGCGTTTGCGAAGATCGCGCCGGAGAAGAAGAAACGTCCGGCCATCGACGACATCCACGACTGGCTGCCCAATACCCGTCTGCATTGGAAGGCCGTGCGCTGCATCGAGTGCCACACGCCGACCGACGAGAAGCTCTCCCTCTCCCACGAAATCCAGAACAAGGACAAGGCGGAGAAGAAGTGCGCCACCTGCCACAGCGCCAACACCTCGCTGAACGCGCGCCTCTACCGCCATTTGGCCAAGGAAGAGCAGAACAAGTACGGCTTCCTCAACAGCGCGATCCTCAGTCACAACTATGTTCTCGGGGCAACCCGCAATCCGACCCTCGACCTGATCCTGATCGGTCTGTTTGTCGCAACGGTGCTGGGCGTCATCGGCCACGGCCTTGTGCGCGCCATCATGACCAGCCTGCGCCGGAGAAAAAACCATGACTAATCGTGTTTATATGCTGCGCCCGTGGATTCGGTTGTGGCACTGGAGCAATGCCCTGGCAATCATCGTGTTGTCGGTCACCGGCATCAGCGTGCACTTTTCCGATCCGAACCTGCCGCTGGTGGAGTTCTCGCTGGCGGCCCGCATTCACAACGTGGCGGGCATCGTCCTTGCCGGTCTGTGGGTGATCTTCGTGGTCGGCAACATCGTCACCGGCAACTGGTGGCAATACGTGCCCAAGCCGCCCGGCATCCTCGGCCGTTGCCTCAAGCAGATGCAGTATTACGGCTTCGGCATTTTCAAGGGTGAGCCGGAACCCTTTCCGCCGACGCCGGAGGTCAATTTCAACGCGCTGCAGGCCATCACGTACTGGACGATCATGTATCTGGTACTGCCGGTGATGATCGTGACCGGCCTCGTCTTCATGTATCCCCAGTTTGCGCCGGACACCTTGTTCGGCCTGGATGGCCTGCTGCCCATCGCGCTGCTTCATTACATCTGTGCCGCGGTGGTCATCCTTTTCGCGGTCAGCCACATCTACCTGGGCACCATGGGCCCGAAAGTATCCAGCCTGTTCAAGATGATGATCACCGGCTGGTACGAACACTGATTTCCGTTTCAGCAAACCTATAAATCGTCCTCAAGGAGAAACCCGCATGAAATTCCGATCCCTTGCCGCCATGACCGGCCTCTGCGCTTCCGGCCTGTTCCTGTCCGCCAATGCGCTGGCCTTCGACGCCGATGCCGCCCAGGCGCTGGCCAAGAAGGAAGGCTGCACCAAGTGCCATGCCGTCGATAAGAAGAAGGAAGCCAAGTCCCTCACCGAAATCTCGAAGTCGATGAAGGGCAAGCCCGATGCCGAAGCCAAGCTCGTCCACCACCTGACTTCCGCCGAAATGGTGAAGTTCGACGACGGTAAGGAAGAGGAGCACAAAGTCCTGAAGACCAAGGACAAGGCCGAAATCAAGAATCTGACCGACTGGATTCTGTCCCTCGGCAAGTAAGCGTGTCACACAAGGGAAGTCCACCTTGCAGGACTTCCCGGCTAGCGATCGCAGTAATAGGGAGATGAAAAAATGAAATTCTTGCGACAGTTGTTCGCCACGTGCGTCCTGCTCGGGGCAATCACCGGCAGCTCGGCCGCCCTGGCTGCCGATGCCCCCACCCCAGCCGGCGGCAAGCCGCCCGCCAAAGATCTGGTTCTCAAAGGCGATGCCAAGTGCACCACCTGCCACGATGAGGCAGACGAACCCAAGCTTCTGCACATTGGCAAGACCAAGCACGGCACCGTGGCCGACGGTCGTGCACCCAGTTGCACCAATTGCCACGGCGACAGCGACCTGCACACCAACAATCCGGCCAAGCTGAAAGACCGTCCGCCCACGGACCGCAACTTCGCCAAGAATTCTTCCACCCCGGTAGCCCTCCGCAACGAGTCCTGCATTTCCTGCCACCGCAAGGATTCCAAGCGTTCGCACTGGGAAGGCAGCGCCCACGAGCGCGCCGACGTGGCCTGCACGTCCTGCCACCAGTTGCACACGGCCAAGGACAAGGTTGCCGACAAGCGCACCCAGCCCGAAGTGTGCTTCACCTGCCACAAGGAACAGCGCGCCCAGGTCAATAAGCCGTCCCACCACCCGATTCTGGAAGGCAAGGTCGCGTGCTCCGACTGCCACAACGCCCACGGCTCCATCGGACCCAAACTGGTCAAGCGCGATAGCGTCGTCGACACCTGCTACACCTGCCACATGGAAAAGCGCGGCCCCTTCGTGCATAGCCACGAGCCGGTGAATGAGGATTGCGGCAACTGCCACAACCCCCACGGCACCGTCGCCGAAAGTCTGCTCAAGGCCCGTCCGCCTTTCCTCTGCCATCAGTGCCATACGCCGCACGGTGGCCAAGTCGCTCAATTGCGGGGCCAAGGGCAGCCACTCTCTATGCTCGGTGCGACGACGAGCGGCAAGTCCGGCATCAACTACACCCAGGCACGGGGTTGCCTGAACTGCCACACCCAGGTGCACGGCAGCAACAACCCGAGCGCAACCAATCCGACTCCGCAGTTCAACCTGCGTTGAGAGAAGAGGGGGAATCATCATGAGAACCTTGAAAACACTCCCGGGTTTCAGCCTCAATATCGTTGCGCTGGCCCTGCTTTCCGCTTTCGGCTCTGCATACGCTGAAGAGGATGTTGCCGCCCTGGCGCGCCCTGACAGCAGCGTTTCCGTCGGCGCGGCCGGTGTGACCAATTCGTCCAAGGACCGCAGCTTCTTTGGCCAATACAGCGGTCTGCGCCGCGAGGACGGCTACCTCCTGCTCGATCTGGACTTCATCAAGCGCGACGATGCCACCGGCACCTGGACCACCTTACAGGGGCGCGATCTGGGGCTGGAAACGCGTGAAATACGCTTTGGCCAGCAAAAGCAGGGCGACTGGAAATACTCGTTCGAATACAACGAGATGGTCCGGCATGACCCGCGCACCATCAACTCGAGCTTGGTTGGCGCCGGCAGCAACGCCCCGGTGGTATCGCGTCTCGCCACGGCCGGTAGCGGCGATGAGCTGAATCTCGAACTCAAGCGCAAGAACACCACCGTCGCGGTCGAGAAGTGGCTCAGCAATTCGTTGCAGTTCGAAGCCAGTTTCCGCAACGAGGACAAGAACGGCGCGCGGATGTTCGGCAACGGCTTCCAGTGCACGTCGGGTGCCGCACCCAGCCCGGTTTGTCCCGCTTCGGGTACCCAGTGGGCACTGTTGATGCTCCCCGAGCCAATCAACTCCACCACCCAGCAGTTCGAGGCCAAGCTCAATTACTCGACCGAAAAACTGATGTTGTCCGGCGGCTATTACGGCTCCTTCTACAACAACCAGTTCACTTCGATGGGCGCGACCATCAACGGCAATCTCAGCAACCCGCTCGGCGCGCCGATGTCGCCAGCGCTGACCCCCCAGTTGCGCAGCATCCTGCAATTGCCCATCGCGCTGCCGCCGGACAATCAGGCTCACCAGATCTACCTGAGCGGCAATTACGCCATCACGCCGACGACCAAGGCAAACTTCAAGTACGCCTTCACACACGCCACCCAGACCGACAGCTATGCAGCCTTCACGGGGGCGCCCAGTGGGCGGAGCAATCTCGGCGGCGAGGTCGATACGGCGCTATATCAGCTCGGCGTAACGTCCCGGCCGATTTCGAAGCTGTCGCTGCTCGCCAACGTCCGCTACGAAGACCGCAACGACAAGACCCCCATCGACTGGTACAACATCGAGGGCACCAAGCAGTTCACCAACGGCAACTACTCGCCCAAGCGTCTGAACGGCAAGGCCGAAGCCAGCTATCAGTTGCCGGCCGGCTATCGGGCAACCGTCGGCGTGGACTATGAGTCGATCGATCGCGGCGTCTTCGTTTCCACGAATTCCGTCGCCGGCCTCAGCGGGCTGCGCCAGAAAACCGAGGAAAGCGGCTATCGCATGGAATTGCGGCGTGCGATGACCGAGACCCTCAGCGGCGCCATCGGCTACCAGAGCAGCGACCGTACCGGCTCCAACTGGCTCAAGCCGAACTCGGGTCTTGGCGTAACCTCCGGTCCCGACTCCGCCGTCTATAGCCGCACGGCCATCTTCCCCATGTCCATGGCCGACCGCAGGCGGGACAAGGTGAAGGCCTCCGCCGATTGGGCTCCGACCGACCGTTTGTCCGTGCAGTTCATGGCCGAATGGGGCGAGGACAAGTTCACGTCCCCGACCACCAAGGGTCTCAAGGCCAGTTACTTGGGCTTTTACGGGATCGATGCGGCTTACGTGTTGTCGGATGCCTGGAAGCTCACCGGCTTCTGGTCACGGGGCGACCAGACCATGCATGTGGATCACTCCACGGGCTACATGGCGGCCCTGCGCAACAAGAGCGACACCCTGGGTCTTGGCCTGACCGGCAAGCCCACCAGTCGACTCGCCGTCGGCGCAGACGTGCTGCTCAGCATCGACAAGGATGAATACAAGCAGGATCTGGATGCATCCGCTTCGGCCGCCAACGTGGCTTTCCTGGCCGCTTCCGGTGGTCTGCCGGATGTCACCTACAGGCAAGTCACGCTCCGGATGTTCGGCAAGTACGCGCTTGAGAAGAATTCGGCCGTGCGAGTGGACTTCATCCATCAGCACACCACGCTCAACGAGTGGACCTGGGGCTACAACGGCACGCCCTTCGTGTTTTCCGACAACACCTCGGTCTACCTCAATCCGAAGCAGAACGTGAGCTACCTCGGCGCGACCTACATCATCGCGTTGCCGTAAGCTTTCCGAGTAGCCGCTGGCAGATGAAACGCCCCCGGACATCGGGGGCGTTTTTACGTCGGGCGCCGGATCGGCGTTCTTTTCCGGCTGCGCATGCCTGCAAAGCTTGGCCCCATCGTTGCGTCGTCTGCATATGTCCAACGGAGTCCGCTCAAATGAAAGGTGAAATCCGATTCACGGGCAATGCTGCCGCTCGGAGCGCAGTGTCGGGCGCAGCGCTGCTTGCCGTTGTCGCATTCGCCATAGTCTGTCTGGCTTGTCACTACCTTGGCGGTCAAGCCTGGGTGCCGATTCTCGATAGCGCCAATCTTGCCTTCCACGAGGCGGGGCATCCATTGCTGGGCTTTTTCAGCGAACGTTTGGCGGTGTACGGCGGCACGCTCTTTCAGCTGGCTTTCCCGGCGGCGGCTGCGTGGCACTTCCAGCGTCGCGGACAAGCCGCTGGTTTCGCCGCGGCGCTGGTGTGGCTGGGTGAAAACCTGCTCAATGTCGCCCGCTACATGGCGGATGCCCGTACGCAGATCCTGCCGCTCGTCGGCGGCGGAGAGCACGACTGGACCGAAATTCTCGGGCGCTGGGGACTCCTCCAGGCCGATACGCGACTGGCGGGACTGCTGCGTTTTGCCGCAAGCCTTTTGATTGTCGGAGCCTGTCTGTGGCTGCGTCGACAGAGGATACGAAATCGAGGCGATGGGGTTCGACCTGGCGCCGCGAAACGGGAGACCGACCGACAGGCCTGATCGCGCCGGCTGGCAAGTGGATCGAAGTCATTGCTCGCCGCCGACGGCCGCGAACGGGAACGAACCCTCGGCAATCCCGGCGATTGAATATAATCCGCGGCTCGCCTGTTTCCTTCAGTATTCGACCCTTCCCATTGCGCCCTCCCAAAATGATCGACGCCGACGCTTCGACGCACTCTCCGGCAACGGATCTGCGCATCACCAGAACGCTCAGCAGCAACCGGGTGTGGCTCGCGGCCGGCCGCCGGGCGGCTGTTCTCGGGGAGGCGTTCCGGCTCCTCGGATACCTCCCGGAAACCTGCCTCGGACAGCAGGTGCAATGGCGCCGCTTGAGCGAGGACGCGCGCAATGCCGCCGAGCAGGCCATGCTGCAGGCGCAAGGCGCCAAGTTGGAGCAGGCGCTCGAATCCGCCCTGGCCGAGATTGCCGCCTATCTTGAAGCCTGCGCCGCCGAGAAGCTGCAGCCCAATCTCCGCAAGCTGCGCGAACGCTGGGCGAGCGGCGAGATGGAGCTGGGGAAGGTCGGGATAGAACTGCGCCAGTCCCTGAACGACATGCGCGCCCAGCGGCGCCACCGGGATCTGGCGGAACAGATCGGCCGCTCGGTCAAACTCTCGGACTACCCCGACACCTACCCCGCGCGCCGCCGCACCCGCAAGCTGATCGCCGTGCTGGGCCCGACCAACTCGGGCAAGACCCACGATGCCTTCGAGCGTCTCGCGGTCGCCTCGTCCGGCGTCTATCTCGGCCCCCTGCGCCTGCTCGCACTGGAGGCTTTCACGCGCCTGAATGAGGAGTTCGGCGTCCGCGCCTCGCTCCTCACCGGGGAAGAGCGACGCATCGTCGAAGGCAGCCGGGTGACCGCATCGACCATCGAGATGCTCGATCCCGTCCGCGAGGTCGAGGTGGCGGTCATCGACGAAATCCAGATGCTCAGTGACCCCGACCGGGGTTGGGCTTGGACGCAGGCGGTGGTCGGTGCCAATGCCCGCGAGGTATGGCTGCTGGGCGCGTCGTCTGCCGAGCCGGCGATCGTGGCATTGGCCGCGCGCCTGGGTTTGACGCTGGAAATTCGCCGCAAGACGCGCAAACATCCGCTGGTTGTCGGCGAGGCGCTGGCGTCCAATCCCGGCGGCGCTCTGCGGCGGGCCAAGCCGGGCGATGCCTTCATCGTGTTTTCGCGGCGGGATGCCCTCAATCTGCGCGACGATCTGCTGGGTCTCGGCAAGTCGGTGGCCTGCATCTACGGCGCGCTGTCGCCGGAGGTGCGGGAGCGGGAGGCGCATCGGTTTGCCGACGGCGACGCGGACATCCTGGTGGCAACCGACGCCATCGGGATGGGCTTGAACCTGCCGATCCAGCGCGTGGTATTCACCGCCGTCCAGAAATACGACGGGGTGAAGCGAGGCGATCTGTCGGTCTCGCTGCTGCAGCAGATCGGCGGTCGGGCAGGGCGCTTCGGCCATCGGGACGAAGAAGGCGTGGTGGCCGGACTCACGCCCAACGAACATCGGGTGGTGGTGGCGCTGATGAAATCCCCTCAACCGCCGGTCGAGGCGAGCGGCTTTCAGATCACCGCCGGCACCGCCTACCTGGAACAGATTGCCGAGATGTCGGGCGACAACCGGCTCGAAGCCCTGCTGTCGCTGTTCATGCTGCATGCGGATTGCGGCGACGGCTTCTTTACGCCTTATGTTCCGGAGGAGCAGTTGGCCAGGGCCGCGCAACTCGACCGTCTGAAAAAATTGTCGCTGCCGCTGAAGCATGTGTTTTCCATGGCGCCCATGGCTTCCCAGAACGAAACCATCGATGGCGTCTGGCGTGCCTGGGCCTATGCCGCCAATCAGGGCAAGCGCATCACGCTGGATTTCCTGCCCAAGTCGGCCAGAAAGGCGTCGCTCGAAGAGGCCGAAACGACGGTCCGGCTGCTTGCCGCGTATCGCTGGTTCGGCTATCGGCTGCCGGAGTTGTTTGTCGATTACGAACTCGCGGACGAACATCTGGCGCCGTGGATCGGGGCCGTGGATGGCCACTTGCGCAGCCGCTACAAGCAGGGCGTTGGCGGAGGCAGAAAAGGCATACCGAGCTGGTACTGGCCGCGAAAAAGCTGAAACCCGTGTTCTTCGGGCAGAATGCACCGGGCTTTCCGACCCGGCCCGCTGCGGCGGCCCGTTAAAATGATCAAATCCACCTACCGGAGCATCACCATGCGAGTTCTTTCCCGGGCCGTTCTGGCTTCCCTGTTCATCGTTTCCAGTGCCGCCCAGGCTGCACCGACCACCGAAACCCTGCCGTCCGGCGTCAAGGTGGAGCATGTCAAGCTGGGCGAGGGCGCCACGCCGACGGCCACCAGCCAGGTCACCGTTCACTACCGTGGCACGCTCACCAACGGGGTCGAGTTCGACAGTTCGTTCAAGCGTGGCCAGCCGGCAAGCTTCGGGCTCAATCAGGTGATTCCCTGCTGGACGCAGGGCGTTCAGCGGATGAAGGTCGGCGGAACCGCGAAGCTCACCTGTCCGCCCGAAACCGGGTATGGCTCCCGCGATCTGGGCAAGATTCCGCCGAACAGCACGCTGATTTTTGAAATCCAACTCCTCGACAGCAAGTGATTCCGCCTCGGCCATAAAAAAACAGCCCGGCAAAAACGGCCGGGCTGCTTCTTTGTGCTGGCGGTTATCAGGGCTTGGCGTCTGCCTTGCCTGCTCCGGGCATTTTCGGCGCCGACATGCCGCGCATGCCGCGGCGGGGGGCGGCGTGGTGATCTTCGAAAATCTGTTGCTGCTCGGGAGTCAGCGTGGCGTAAAAGGCCTTCAGGGCCGCCACGTGTTCGCTCATCTGCTCCTGACGGGCCTTGGCGAATTCGAGCATTTTATCGGCGCGCTCAGGCGCCTTGAGCTTGCTCCAGTCTTCGGTTCGAGCGCCGGCGGTGACGCGTTTCTGTTGCTCGGTGGACATCAGCTTGTTCCAGGCCGGCTCCTGTTCCGGGGTCAGCTTGAGCGCGTCGTGCAATTGCTTGTGATGCTGCTCCAGCATTTTTGCGTGATGTTCGTGGTTCGGGCCCATTGGGCCACAGCCCGGATCGGCCATGACCGGCCCGGCGGCAAAGGCGCCCAAACCGGCCGCGAGAAAGAGCGACTGGGCCATTTTGCGGTATGCGTTGGGGGAAAGCCGGTCGCGCTCGATGCGCATGGATGAAGCGGAAAGCTGCTGGGTTACGGTTCCCCGGTTGTTGTCGAGGGCGAGGTATCTCCGCGAGGCGGCAAGAAAGTTCTGGATATGCATGGCCGAAAGGAAATTGTCGAGGTAAGTCATGGTGTTTCCGAGTGTCGCAGTCGGTTTTAAGGAATGGGTTTATCTTCGCTTGAAAGGCGCCCCGGAAACGTAGCTGCGATGAAACGCTTTGTATCGGGATGTATCCGGGATGGCTTTCCCGGGTGGGCTTCGCGAAGCCGGGCGGAGGGCATCGACAGACGAACGAACACCGCTTCCGGCCAGGTGCGCGCGGCCGTCGATCATCCGTCCGTGCCAGATCTTGCGGAGCGGAATGCTTCTTTCCAATGCTCGGAAGCCATCGATGCGGCTGGGCGTCGTCGCGACGGACCGGGATCGCGCTGAAAGGAAAATGTTGTGGAACTTGTGGCTGTAATCGACTTTGAAACGACGGGTTTGTCGCCTGCCCAGGGCGACCGTGCCACCGAGATCGCAGCGGTCATCGTGCAGGACGGCAAAGTGGTCGACCGCTACCAGAGCCTGATGAATGCCGGGGTGCGGATTCCGTCGTTCATCGAAGCGTTGACCGGGATTTCCAACGCGATGGTTCGCGCGGCGCCGATGGCGGCCGAGGTCATGCGGGAGGTGTCCGATTTTGTGGGCGACCATCCGCTGGTGGCGCACAACGCGTCCTTCGACTGCAAGTTCTGGGATGCGGAGCTGGCGCGCATCGGCCGAAAAAGGCGTCAGGAGTTTGCCTGCTCCATGCTTCTGTCGCGACGCCTCATGCCTCAGGCGCCAAGCCACAAGCTGGGCGTTCTGGTGGAATTCGCCCAGCTGCCCGTGGCCGGCCGCTATCACCGGGCGCTCGCCGATGCCGAAATGGCCGCCAGCCTGCTGGTCCGGCTGGAAGAGGAGTTGCGGGGCCGATATCGGGTCGAGGAGGTGTCCCACGAACTCCTGCGCAGGATTCAAAGCGTGCCCAAAGGCCAGTTGGAGCACTGTCTGGCACGTCATCGACAAGCCATCCGGGTGCCTTGAAATCCGTTCGCGGCGCGCTTTTCGGCAGTCCGGCCGGGCCCGCCGTCGGCGAAACGTCGGTGTCACGGCGCTAAGGCGCCTTGGCGGCGACTGACGGATCGACCGCGGGACCGTTTGTCCCGACGTCTTCCCATCCTCCGCCGAGGGCGAGGAACAGGCCGACCCGATCCAGCGCGAGCCGGTTGTCCGAGGCCGCAACGGCGGCGTCGGCGGCGGTGAGGGCGCGGCGCGCGTCCAGATCGTCCAGATAGGGCGAGCGGCCGGCGCGGTAGAGGCTGCGGGCGTGGTGCGCCTCCTCCGCCGCTTCGTGGCGGGCAGCCCGCAATGCCGCATTGCGGTCGAGCTCGCGGGCATAGACGGCGAGGGCGTTTTCGGTGTCCTGCAAAGCGCCCAGCACTGCGCCATCGAAGCGGGCGAGGGCGGCATCGGCACCGGCTTTGGCGATGGCGACGCGGGCGTGTTCGACGCCGCCCGGAATCGTCCAGCGGATCAGCGGGCCGGCGCTCCAGCGCTGGGTCTCGGGCTGGCCGAGATCGGCGAGCACGCCGGTGAGCCCGGCGGTCAGCCCGATGGAGACCGAAGGGTAGAGCGCCGCGGTGGCGACGCCGATGCGGGCGGTGGCGGCGGCGAGGCCGCGTTCGGCCTGTCGCACATCCGGCCGGCGTTTGAGCAGCGCCGCTCCGTCGCCGACCGGGATCGGCGAGGCGAGTTGCGGGAGTTGCGTGCAGGCGGCAACGGCTTTCGGATACTCCGCGGGCGGATGGCCGGTGAGCGTAGCGAGCATGAACAGCGCCTTGCTACGTTGGGCCTCGAAGGCCGGCAGTCTTGCCCGAGCCTGTTCCACCTGACCCTTGGCCCGACTGATGTCGGTTTCGGTGCCGCGTCCCGCGTCGACCAGCTTACGGCTCACGGCGAGGCGCTCGGTCTGCTCCTGGAGCATGCGCTGTGCAAGTGCCAGTTGCTGCCCGGCCGAACATGCTTCGACATAGGCCTGGGCCACGCCCGCGGCGACGTTGATCCGGACCAGTTCGACGGCGGCCTGACTGGCTTCGGCGTCGGCTTCGGCGGCTTCGGTGAGCCGGCGCAACTGGCCGAACAGGTCGAGCTGGTAGGACGCCGCGATGCCGCCGTTGCCCAGGCTCAACGGGGCGATGTTCTTGTTGAGCAGAAAGGACTCGCCGGAGATTTTTTCGCGGGCCGCCGAAGCGCCAAGCTGGCCGACCGGTTCGTTTGCCGATTCGGCCTCGTGCAGGATGGCGTGGGCGCGGGCGAGGTTGGCCGCCGCGACGCGCAAGCGGGTATTGGCGGCGAAGGCCTCCGCGACGAGGCCGTCGAGGGTCGGGTCGCGGTAGAGCCGCCACCAGTTCGCCGGCAAAGGATCGGCTCGCACGCCTGGGGCGTCGGCGCCGATGAAGGCCGCCTGGGCCGCCGGGCGGTTCTGCATCGCGGTGTCGGGCAGGCGGTAGTCGGGGCCGACGGTGGTGCAGGCGGTCAATCCGAGGGCGAGGCCGACGGCCAGAGCAATGCCGGAGGTGCGCGGCGCCGTCATCGCGTTGGGCTGCCTTCGGCCGGCGCCGAAGACTTTTCGTCCTTCGGTGAAGTCAGGATTTCCACGGTGGCGGTGAGGCCGGCGACGAGGCGGACATCCGCCGGAACCTCGTCGAGGGCGATTCGCACCGGAACCCGCTGGGCGAGGCGGACCCAGTTGAAGACCGGGTTGACGTTGGGCAGCAGGTTGTTGCCGTTGGCGCGGTCGCGGTCCTCGATGCCGGCCGCGATGCTTTCCACGTGGCCGCGCAGGGCTTTCTCCTGCCCCATGATGCGGATCTTCGCGGGCTTGCCGACCGTTACGCCGCGCAGCTTGGTTTCCTCGAAATAACCGTCCACGCGGAAGGAACGTACATCCACCACCGCGAGCACCTGTTTGCCGGCGGTGACATAGCCGCCCGGGCGGAGCGACAGGTCGCTGAGGTAGCCGTCCACCGGTGCGACGATCCGGGTGCGGGCAAGATTGAGTGCGGCCAGATCGCGCTCGGCGAGGGCCTGGGTCAGGCTGGCTTCGCCGAGTTCGACTTTTTCGTGGGTCTGCTCGACGCTTTCCTGGGCGACCAGACCGGCGAGCTGCTTGTTGCGGCGCACCTCGCGGCGGGCCTGTTCGAGCTTGGCGCGGACGGTGACGACCGCGGCTTCGGCTTGCTGCAGGGCCAGCCGGTAGCGCTCGGTGTCCACATGGAACAGTTCCTGCCCCTGCTTTACGAACTGGTTGTCGTGGATCATCACCTTGGTGACGAGGCCCGAAACGTCCGGTGTCACCGGCACGATGTCGGCGCGTACCCGACCGTCGCGGGTCCAGGGTTCGACCTGATAGTAGGTCCAGACACGATAGGAGGCGAGCACGGCGACAAAGACCGCGGCCGCGGTCACGGAACCGCGGATGAGCTTGAGATGGATCGGCTTCACGGGGCGAATTATTAGAAGGGTAAGGGCAGGCGAACGACCATCGACCAGACGATCATGAAGACGGCGGCGTCGAACAAGGGCGGGTGCCAGACCAGCCGATAAAACCCCGTCCGCACAAAAATGCTGCGGATCAGGAAGGTGATCGCGAAGGTCAGGGGCGTGGTGATCAACATCGACGAGATCAGCACCCCGAACACATTCATTTCTCGAATCATGGCGTGCGTCCGTCGCTGGTCGGGGGGGCGGCCGGCCGATAGGCCGCGGCCTTGGGGAACAGGTTGCCGCGTAAGCCGACCATCGCGGAAAGGCCGGTCAGCTTCGCCGTCGAGGCGGGCAACTGGGCGATGGCGTGCAGCGCGGTGTCGATTTCGGCGAGCAGGGCCGGCGGCGCTTCGATCGGGCGGTCCGCCGTGGAGAGGGCCGAATAATGGTCGCCGACGCCGCCCAGCGCGCGTTGGGTCAGCATATGGGTCGGCGTATCGAAGTTCGGGCTGGCGTTCTGGAGGGCGACCAGATTCATGCCGATGCGCAGATCGTGCAGAACGTCGATGCCGCTCAGTTCGCCTTTTGCGGACACCGCGGCGAGTTTCGGCGTGAGCAGGGCGAGGCGGTCGAGCAGACGCGCCGCCAGCGCGGTGGGTTCGTAGGCGATGCTGGCCTGGGCATGGTGGGCGAGGTCGCGCCAGTTGTGGCGCAGCAGGCGCCGGGCGCTGTTTTCGACACTGACCGAGCGCAGCGCGCGGATGACCCAGACGGTGATGAACACGCCGACGAACTGGGCCAGATTGACGTTCATGAACTCGGCGAAATCCGGGGTCAGGGTTTCCTGCAGGGCCAGCCCGTTGCAAAAACCGATGATCGCCGCGAGGCCCGGTGCCTGGGTGCGAGGGTTGGCCCACAGTACGCCGATCATAAGCAGGATGGGCAGCAGGCTGAGCGCCAGCATCGGGAAGTCGTTGATGTGCGGCAGCACGAAAAACTCATAGACCGCCGCGATCGGCAGCACGACCAGCGTGGTGATGCCGAAGGTCACGATGGTGGGCGACGGATCGTCGAGACTGGCGTAGAAGGAGCTCACCATGGCGGCGACGATGGCGGCCGTACCGCCGTCCTTCCAGCCGCTGACGATCCACAGGCCGCAGGTGAGGAATACCGCCAGGAACGCCGCGCAGGCCGAGCGGGCCGACAGGCCCAGGTCCCGGTGCATCGGGCGCTTTTCAACCCTGGCGAGCAGGTCGGTGAGCGCGGGGGGAAGCGGTTTGCCGCTGCGGGTGTGCTCGAGCAGGGCGTGGCCGTCGCTGAGGGTGGCCACCAGGTCGTCGAGGCGGGTGAGGAGGCTGGACGAGAGAAGGGTGGGCCAATCGGCGTTGCGTGCCGTGGCGGCGGCGAGGGATTTCAATCGGGCCCGCAGCCGATAGGCGGCGCCCAGGCTGGCTCCGCCCTCGATCCACGCGGCCACTTCGACGATGAGCCGGCTCACGTGGGGCGCAAGCGGATGCGCGTCGGTGCGCAGCGCACCCAACCTGTCGTTCAGGCCGTCGATGATCGGGATCAGGAGGAGCGTGCGGCTGTGCAGGGCGCGTACCACGTTGGTGGTTTCGCGCAGGTGGGAAGTGTCGAAGGGCAGGTGGGTGGACAGCAGATGGATCTCGGTTTCGGCGGCGGCGAGTTGCCGCCTTTCCCGGGCGGTTTCGGCGGCGCTGCGGCCCTTGAGCACGTCAAGCGCCCACTGATCGGCCTGGCTCAGCCAGTCGTCGAGGCGCGCCAGCAGCGTGGCGCCGACCGGCCGCGGAAAGATCAGGCTGTGAACGACGGTGGCGCACACGATGCCGATGGAGATCTCCTCGCAGCGCGCGACGGCGATGTCGAAGATGTTGCCGGGCGAATTGACGCTGGGGAAGGCGATGATCGCCGCGGTGTAGCCGGCCAGCATCATCAGATAGCTGCGCGGCGTGCGGTCGAGCAGGGAGACGAACAGGCAGGCGCCGATCCACATCGACACTGCGAGACTCAGCAGCACCGGCGAGTCCACCAGCGGCGGTACCAGGAAAATCGCCACCGCGGCGCCGAGCAAGGTGCCGAAGAGCCGATAGATCGCCTTCGAGCGCACGGCGCCGGAGAGCGGATGGCTGACGATCAGCGCGGTGGACATCGCCCAGTAGGGGCGTGGCAGGCCGATGCTGAAGCCGACGAAGAGCGCCAGCATCGCGGCGGCGAAGCAGTTGAACGCGAAGATGGCGACGTTCCGGTCGAAACGCAGCGCCGCGAAGAAGCTAAACATCGGTGGCGGGGTCGGGATGCAGGGCGGCATCGAGGGCGGCCAGCACGCGCAGGGCGGCGTCGATGTCGGTGTCCGGCACCTTGGCGAGGAGCTGGCTGCGCAAGGCGGTGATCAGCCGCTCCATGGTGGCCGCCATGGCGTGCCCGCGCTCGGTGAGAAACAGCAGTCTGGCGCGGCGATCGGCACGGTCGTCGCGCCGTTCGATGAAACCGGCGGCGATCAGTTGTTCGAGCAAGCGGCCGAGGGATGGCCCTTCGATGCCCATGTCGTCGGCCAGCACGCCCTGTCGCACGCCGTCGCCGAGCCGGCTCAGGTGCACGATGGGCAGCATCTTGGCATCCGACAGCCCGTGGGTGTGGGCTGCGTCATTCACCGTTTTGCGGTAGATGCGGCACAGGCGCATCAGGTTGGTGAACAGGTTTGCTTCGCGAAGGGAGCGGTCGAGCGCCGGAGGCGCGTCCGAAGGGGTTTCCGACATCCCGAAATTATATAGCAAGCTTCCTATATTTAACTTCGGTGTGTCGGAGGTATCCGTGATGCCGTCGAGCCCAAGCCGGCGGTTTCGGCGCGTGGGTGCCGCTATTTCGCCCCGATCAGGCTGAGCCCCGGCGGCAGCGCTTCGCCGAAGCTGCGGCGTCGGACTTCCTCGTCCAGCCGGGCGCCGTCGCGCACCATGGCGATCCAGCCCTGCGGAGCACGGATCGCCAGCAGGCGCCGGACGACTTCGTCGCGCAGTTCGGGCGCCAGATCGCGGGAGCGGTCGCCGGTGAGCCGGGCGATCTGGGCCGCGGCGAAGGCGGCCGGCTCGACCCGTTTCCAATCCAGCGCCAGCACCGCTTCCAGCCAGCCGGCGGCAATCTCGGCGGGCACCACGGTGTGGGCGCTGCCGTAGAGCGATTCCCGCGCGCCGACCCGGCCGAGCGCCCACCAGGTGTGGGCCTTTTCGGAAGGGCGCTGCAGGCGCTCGAGCAGCCATTTGCCGACTTCGATCCGGTGCAGGGTCGGCACCCGCTCAAGCGACGCCGACAGCCGCACCATGTCGTCGTAGGAATCCAGAACCGGCGTGCGGCTGCGCTTGCCGGCGTCGGCCTGCTCGAGATGGCCGGCGAGCACTTCCAGGATTTCCAGTTGCGCGGCTTCGGGCAGGCCGCCTGCGGCGCGGCGCCAGAGGGTCCACCACTCCGACCAGTTGCGGCCTTCGTTCACGTATTGAATGCCTTGCCCGAAGAGGCCGAAGAGGCGGTCGATGCGCCATTCGTCGAGGTCCGCACCGAGCCCCGGTCGCAGGCAATAGCCGGCCAGGTTGAGCCAGGTGCGTTCGTGTTCGGCGGAGCGACGGCGCCGGGCGGCCCGTTCCATCAGCGCATCGAAAAGCGCCCTGAGCAGCGGCATGTCCCACGCTTCCCGCGGGCCGAGCAGACGTTCGAGGCGGGCGCGCAGGCCGCGCACCTCCTTGGCGTCCACCTGCTGGGACTGGGTGCCGAAAACCCGCTCGATCAGATCCCGCGCGTCGGCGAGGCGAGGCGATTCGACGGCCGGCGTGTCCGGGCCGGCGTTGTCCCCGCGAAGTTCGAAGGCCAGCAGCCAGCGCCGAGCCGGATCGTCGGCACCGACGCAATGCATTTCCAGCGTGCCGACTTCGGTCATGGCGGTGGTGAGCCGGACCGTCACCTCGCGCCGCTTGCCTTCCGGAGCCGGCAGCACGGTGGCGATGGGAGGGAGGCGGATGAAGTCGTCGCCGGCCAGATCGACCAGATCGCCGGCCTGCCACGGCGTGTCGCCCACCGACGAAACCAGGTGAAAACGCACCGCCTGACCGAGACGCAGCGCAAAGCTGTGGGACGGCAGATGGACTTCGCGGCCGGTTTCGGTGCCGCGGGGCAGCACACAGATGGCGCGCTCCGCCGGGCCGCCGTCGTCGAGGCGCAGAAAATAACTGCGTGCCGAGCCGCCACCGATGGCCGGCCCGCTGCCCTGCGTGCGCGCCAGCCCGTAGGCCACCGCGCCGCGGGCCACGGCCAGATCCGGCGCGTCGTTGTGGAGCACGCGCAGCCCCGCACCGCGCCAGCGGGCCAGGGTGTCGGCGAGGCGGGCGGCGAGGCGGTCGGCCCGGAACACGCCTCCGTTGAGAAGAAGGGTGTCCGGCACCGGCAGCGCGCCTGCGTCCGGCGCGGCCGCACCGAGGGCCGCCCGCGCCGCGCCGGCGGTTCGGTTTCGCGCGCCGGCTGCTGGGACCCGTGCTGGCCCCGGTCGCCAGCTATGTGCGCCGCTATCTGCAGGCCAGCGTCGAGCATGAGATCCGCGTGCTGTCGGCCGATGTCCGGGCGGTGCGCGCCCAGCTCGACGTCGCGCTCCAGCAGAACGAGCGCTTGGCCGGCGCCCTGGCGCGGCTGGACAACCACGCACGCTTCCTCTCTGCGCTGGCCACCAACGGCACCCTGTTCCTCCAGCTCGAAGCTGTAATCTGGCTTGTCACCGAAGACCAGAGCGTGCTTGCTGCGCCATTCATGACGGGCGGCTGTGATGGCCTGCAGTGCCTGTAATTGACTGAGAATATGTGCTGCGGGCGCGAAACCTTCGGCCTTGGCGTCGTAGGCGCCATGCACCAGGCCCATGAACTCGCTGGCGATGTTGCGGTGGAACCACGGCGGCCGGAACGTGTGCTGCGCCACCAGCCAGCGCGGCGGGAAGATCACGAAGTCGAGGTTGGCCAGGCCATGCACGCTGGTGGGCGAGGTCAGGACGGTGAAGATCGACGGGTCCGGGTGGTCGAAGCTGATCGAGCCGATCGCGTTGAATCGGCGCAGGTCGTAGCGGTACGGCGCGTAGTTGCCGTGCCAGCCGACCACGTCGAGCGGCGAGTGGCCAATATCGGCGCGCCACAGGCGGCCCTGGAATTTGGCGACCAGCTCGAACTGGCCGTCGAGGTTTTCATAGGCGGCAACCGGCGTTTCGAAGTCACGCGGATTGGCCAGGCCGTTGCTGCCGATAGGACCGAGGTCGGGCAGCTTCAACAGCGCGCCGAAGTTCTCGCAGACATAGCCGCGCGCCTGCCCGTCCG
>ERZ650300.171-NODE-171-length-35753-cov-13.054149_pt1 | contig 35753 bp, 31 predicted proteins | sample MGYA00376236_ERZ650300 | MGnify/ENA primary metagenome ERZ650300 (study PRJEB26733, sample SAMN07839303) | wastewater metagenome | biome: urban; feature: wastewater treatment plant; material: waste water | place: USA: North Carolina | collected 2016-04-28 ...
AGATGCTTTACAAACCTTCAAGGAAAATAGGAAGTTTTTTTATGATAAATTTTTAAGAAAAATTAAATAAAGAAAAGATTCGAATCCAGAAGATGCTTTACAAACCTTCAAGGAAAATAGGAAGTTTTTTTATGATAAATTTTTAGATAAAATTAGATAAAGAAAGGGTACTAATCCGGACTATGACTCAAAAGAGATGCATAAATGTATCTCTTTTTTTATCATTATTGTAACTACTCAGCTTGTCTTACTTTCAATTGCCTCCAGCTAAAGCTGGAGTTATGATGGAGATTGATTGCATTGGCTTTAGCCAAATAAAAGCAACAAATTTTAGCTAAAGCCTTTAAAAATTTCAAATTTCATTTCTTCAACTAAAGTTGGAGGCGATTAATGTCAAAAAAAAGCTTCTGAAATTCAGAAGCTTTTTTATCTTTTTTGAATAGAAATGGCTCCTACTCTATCTTTTCTAAGGCATTTTTTACCATTTCTTTTTTACCTGGAAAAACACCTTGTGCTATTAAAACAATTCCAAAAATCATTAAAACTACAGCAATACCTTTTTTAATTTTATGAATGTTAAAAGGTGTCATTTTTGATTTTAATTTTTTAGCTAAAACAATTTTAATACAATCAATTAACAAATAAGAAAGGATTACCGATGTGAAAAAAGTGAGCATTCTAGAAGTTTGCATATCCATTTTTGGACCAACAGAAATGATAACGGCTAACCAAAAACCCAACACACCAATATTGATAATATTCAGGAAAAAGCCTTTCATAAATAAACTTCCGTAGTTCTTCTTTAGGATTTCATCTTGTAAAATTTCTTCTGGAGATTTCTCGGTATTTCGCAATTTGATAAAAGAAATTATTCCATAAGCCAACATCACAATTCCACCAAAAATAAATAAGGAAGGTTCATCTTTAAGACTAGTTATTAAACGATAACTTCCTAAATAAGCGATAGAAATAAAGACAATATCACCAAAAATAACACCTAAATCAAATACCATTGCGGCTCTAAATCCTTTACTAATACTAGTTTCTAGTAAAATAAAGAATACTGGGCCAATCATAAAACTTAAAAAAATTCCCCAAGGAATTCCAGCTAAAATATCATTTATCATTATAAATTTTAAAATGTTTATGTCGTGAATAATAAAACTAGTGCTAACGACTAATCACTAAGTACTGTTCACAAGGAACTACTTTTCAATTATAGTTCCACCAAGTATGGTTTCTTGATTGATTTGTTTGGGTTTTCCATAAATGTAAATAGAGCCTCCAGCCTTCACTTTTGCATCGACTAAGGTTGTAGCGTGTATTTCGGCTTTTCCTCCCGCAGAAACGTTAACAGTAGTTTGTGAACTGATTAAATCTTTGGCTTCTAAAACACCACCAGAAGCAATCGTAATGGTTTGACTGTTGGTTTTTCCTGTCAAATCTAAAATACCTCCAGAAACTGCTCTAATCGTTGCTTTTTCGGTATCAAATTCTACTTTTATTTGTGCTCCTTCTTTTGCATTAACTGATAAAACAGTTTGTTTGAATGGCAAATCGCTAGACACATAACTGCCTTCGCTAGCATCAATACTTTCAATTCTCTTGAAATACAATTGTATTTTGATGTCATTCCCAGCTAATAATTTTGGGAAAGGCATGCGCAATTTTACTTCACCATTTTTATTAATCACTTCAACTTCTTCTGCTCTAGTTCCGGTTATGCTTACTTTATTCTCATTAGAAGGCACTAATTTAACAGTAAGTTTATCAAATACTTTGACACTATCAAAATCACCTAAATTCTTAGTTACTTGCGCTTGTAAATAACTCGTTAAAAACAAGGTAACAACAACAACTATCTTTTTCATAACTTACTTTTTTTTAATTATTTCTTCTGATAAAATTAAAATCCAATTGTTTTTTAACCAAATCAGCGTTCTTAACTTTTACATAAATTTCGTCTCCTAATTGCAATAAATCATGCGAAGTAGCTCCTACCAAGGCATATTGTTTCTCGTCAAAAGTATAATAATCTTCTTTAATATCGCGAATTCTTACCATTCCTTCGCATTTATTTTCGATGATTTCAACATAAATTCCCCATTCCGTTACTCCTGAAATTACACCCAAAAATTCTTGCTCTTCATGATTTTGCATGTATTTAACCTGCATGTATTTGATAGAATCACGTTCTGCATTGGTGGCTAAACCTTCCATAGTCGAAGAATGCAAACATTTAGTTTCATAGGTTTCTTCATCTACAGATTTTCCACCATCAAGATAAAACTGTAACAATCTGTGCACCATTACATCTGGATACCTACGAATGGGTGATGTAAAATGAGAATAATAATCAAAAGCTAATCCATAATGACCAATATTATCCGTTGAATATTTGGCTTTACTCATCGAACGAATGGCTAAAGTATCAATCAAATTTTGTTCTTTTTTACCACTCACCTCTTCCATCAAAGCATTCAATGATTTGGAGATATCACCTTTGTTTCTAAAGTCAATTTTGTAACCAAATTTAGCAATCACATTTTGCATAGCGATTAGCTTATCTTCATTGGGTTCATCGTGAATTCTGTAAATAAACGTTTTCTTTTGTTTCCCAATATATTCAGCTACTTTTCTGTTGGCCAAAAGCATGAATTCTTCAATCAAATGATTGGCATCTTTGGCTATTTTGAAGTACACGCCTTCAGGTTCTCCTTCTTGGTCTAAATTGAATTTTACTTCGACTTTATCAAAAGAAATAGCCCCTTCATTCATTCTATTTCTTCTTAAAATTTTGGCTAACTCATCCATTTTGAGTGTAGCTTCAACAATTTCGTCGGCAACAACATAACTACTTCCTGTGATAGAAGTTTCTATTGGAATGGTATTGTCTTTGGTTTCAATGATGTATTGTGCTTCTTCATACGCAAATCGTTGGTCTGAAAAAATAACCGTTCTTCCAAACCATTGGTTGATTACTTTGGCTTTGGCATCCAATTCAAAAATAGCCGAAAACGTATATTTCTCTTCTTGAGGACGCAACGAACAAGCAAAATTTGATAAAACCTCAGGTAACATTGGCACTACCCTATCTACCAAATACACCGAAGTGGCTCGTTGATAGGCTTCATCATCTAGTATCGTTCCTTCTTCTAAATAATACGAAACATCAGCAATATGAACACCAATTTCGAAATTACCATTGTCTAATTTTTTGAAAGACAAGGCATCATCAAAATCTTTGGCATCTTTTGGGTCTATGGTAAAAGTGAGCGTATCTCGCATATCGCGACGTTTCGCAATTTCACTTTCTTGAATCGTAGTATCAATTTTTTGAGCAAAGGTTTCAACTTCTATTGGAAACTCAGAAGGCAAACCATATTCTGCCAAAATAGCGTGAATTTCTGTATCGTGTTCTCCAGGTTTTCCTAATACTTTTTCTACTCTACCAAAAGGACTATCGGCTCTTTTAGGCCAATCTTCGATATGAACCAGAACGACATCTCCTTGCTCTGCCTCCCCTATTTTATCTTTTGGAATAAAAATATCAGTATACATTTTTGGATTGGCGGTCGATACAAAAGCAAAATTCTTTTGAATATCAATTACACCCACAAAATCAGTTTTGGCTCTTTCTACTACTTCAATTACTTCGCCTTCAGGACGTTTTCCTTTTCTTCTATTATAAACATAGACTTTTACTTTGTCTTTGTCTAAAGCACGATTCAAATTATTGGTTGGAATGAAAACGTCTTCTTCAAAATCAGGACAAATGAAATAAGCGGTCTTACGCCCCGTCATATCGATGGTTCCTTCGTAATAATCTTGGCTTATGGCTTTAACAAGATACTTTCCTGGTTCAGTTTCAATTATTTTTTTGGCAGCAGCCAAAAGTTTCAAATCTTTGATAATTTGATTTCTACTTTGAGTATCATCTAATTCAAGCGTAGCTCCTATTTGTTTGTAGTTAAACCCTTTGTTAGGGTTTTGAGCCAATATTTTTAAAATTTTATCACTAAAATCTTTCTCTTTCTTGATTGGCTTTCTTAATCTTTTACGCATATATCTTTTCTAATAAAGTCTAAAATTACAAAATAGTTAACGGTAAACAGTGCATGTGCTTTAGTTTTAAATAAAATATAACTTTAAATATTTTTTTTATCTTTATAAAAACAACCTCATGGAAGATTTTAAAACTATAGCAGTCTTTACTTATCCACATGAAATAGTGGTTTTAAAACACATTTTAGAGCTAGAAAAAATTCCTTTTTTCTTTGAAAACGAAATCACTCTCTCGGTAGCTCCTTTTTACACCAATGCGCTGGGCGGAATCAAACTCAAAGTACATCCTAACGATTTCGAAACTGTTCAAACCATTTTAGACAATCTCAATAACCATTTGAAAATTGTCTAACAGCTCCTACCCTATTTTTCAAAATTCAAAGTTGTCAACATTCATTAAAATAATAAAAAAGAAAATTTAAAATTTAAATATTTTTTGATGGTTATTATAGCGTGTTAATAATGGCAATAATTTTTTTAGAAAATGTTTAAATATGGAGTTTTTCTTTTTTATTTGGAGTTATTAACACTGTTTTTAATACTTAAAAGGTTTATTTTTAGCTCTTTTTTATTTTTAATTAACAACGGTTAATAACCAAAATTGAATTCAAAATGTAAATAAGTAATTTCAAAAAACTTGTTAATAAACTATGACTAGCTATTGATAAGTATTCTAAAAATTAGCCAAACTTTTTTTGTTTTATTCATTCCTATTTTGGATTACATTTTTTTTAAATACTACCTAAAAAAACTTCTAATTTTCTTTCCGAACTTATTAACATTTAGTGTTAATTTAAAGTTAACTGAATATCAAGTATTTACGTTTTGCTATTAACACTGCAAAAAATTAACATTTTAATTAAAGTAAATGACTTGATTTTTAGCATTTTATAGAAATATAAAAATTGTTGAAAATAGCTAAAATACTCGTAGTATGTGAGTTAAATGTACGCTGCATTTTTTGTGATTTTTAGCAAAATAAGTACTTAATGTAAGCCGTTGCAAAAGTAAAATTTATCATCAAAACTCAATTAGATTGGTTAAATTTGCAAACTCACAACTTAATACATTGATAAATGAAAATTTCTATCGGAAACGATCACGCAGGACCAGATTATAAAAAAGCAATTGTTCACTATTTAGAATCTTTAGGGCACGAAGTAACTAATTACGGAACAGATTCAGAAGACTCAGTAGATTACCCAGATTTTGGACATCCTGTTGCCAATGACGTAGAACAAGGTAAAGCCGATTTTGGAATTGTGATTTGTGGTAGTGGAAATGGAATTGCAATGACGGTAAACAAACACGCTGGTGTAAGAGCTGGTCTTTGTTGGACCAAAGAAATTGCTTATTTAACACGTTTACATAACGATGCTAATGTTCTTAGTATTCCAGCACGTTACACTTCTATTCAACAAGCTGTTGAGATTGTAGCAACCTTTTTAACTACTGATTTTGAAGGTGGAAGACATCAAAATAGAGTGAATAAAATTGCTTGTCAATAAAAAAAATTTCGAGGTGCTTCGCACCATTTATTATAAAAAAGCCGCTTTGATTATTTTCAAAGCGGCTTTTTTTAGTTTTTCAATTTTTCAAAAATTGACTTCAAGTTTGTATTTTGTTCGTAAGTATACTTTTTTGAGTCTATTAATGTTTTAATAGTTTCAATTCTATCTTTTGTAATTGGATGTGTACTCAAAAATTCTGGGACTTCTAAACTGTGTTCTTCTTGTAAACGTTTGAACAAAGTCACCATACCTTTAGGATTAACATTATTCTTGGTCACAATTGCAAAACCATCTTCATCTGCTTCTCGTTCAAATTCCCTTGAAAAAGATAAGGACTGTAAAGTATTCACATTGTCTCCTAATACTGCCATAACCCCATTTACATCGCCCAAAACCGTCGAAATGAATATATAGCCAGATAGATTTCTACAAAGCATTTTCATAGAATGACGATTGTTTACGTGTGCCGCTTCATGACCTATTAAACCAACTAACTCATCATAACTTTTCATTTCATTTAAAATACCAGTGTATACCACAATTGTTCCATCAGGTAGTGCATAGGCATTCATGATTTCTGAGTCGATTACATTAAATTTCAATCTTTTTTTGTTATTCAATTGTAATTCAGCTGCAAAATCATTGAGGAGTTTCGATTTCAAAGTATCTTTTGTTCCTAAAATAGAGTTTTCATCTATAAACGTTCCACCTAAAGCGTCATCATAACTTTCAGGTATTAATACTACAGATTTCTCTCCAACCCATGGTAAAATATAGATATAAGATAAGCCAATGGTTGCTAAAAGAAAAAGCGCTAATAAAACATGAAATTGTAATGGCTTTTGTACAAGCGTTTGATACCAATTTAGTTGACCCGAATCTTTTCTGTACTTATTAATGGTTGTTATTAAAGCAACATCTGTTATTTTAATACTTTGAATAGGGTCTTGACCGTGTTGTAAAAACAGAACATTACTTCTATTCTCAAAAACGATATCACTCATTAACCAAGTAAAGGACTCTACAGGTTTAGGATACGATTCCAATTCTTCATTGTCAACACTTTTATTTTCTATTTCGAATGTAAATTGTCCAGTATTGGAATCAAACCATAACTGAATATTTTTGGGAACAGATGATTGTCCGTCGTAAAAAACACTTTTAGAAGCTGTAGTCATTTTTTAAATAATAAATCCTAAATCTAAGAAGTCACTAATGTCCTCGCCTGTTGCATCTTTGAAGTTTTCCTCTGTTTGCGTAAGACTGTCCAAATCGATATTTCCTTCAATTTCAATATGTTCGAAAATATATTTCATTGTTCTTGTAGCTACCCAAGCATATCCAAGTCCTAAAGTAAAAATCAAAATCAAAAGGTTTGTTATTCCTAATGTTAAGAAATCGCCACCAGTAGCCGTAGAGGTCAACTGTAATTCTTTGTCGTCTTTGTGTAAACTTAAATTGGAAACATAGTAATCAAATAAGTCTTTTTGCCACCAAAACATATAGATACCAAAAGTTATTATAGTCAAAAAGTAACCTTTTATGTATAAAAAGAAATAATCTGTTCCGTCTCCGCTATAATTAAATTCAGCATCTCCAAAACGAACATTTCCAAGAACATATCTTCTCATATTAATCGACATCCAAAAGCTATAAAAACCTAAGGTAACGATAGTTAAAAGAATCCATTTGAAGAAATTTAAAGTAAATTCTTTACGATCGCCTCTATAACCAAATCGAATCCCTCTCCAAGAAGTTCTAGACATTCTATAACGGTAAGAACCATGAATAGCCAATGGTAAAAGTGCCAAAAAGCCTAAGTAAAAAAGGATTAGACCCACTGCAGGAATTTCTAAGTAAATAAATAAAAATAACAACCCATAAAGTGTTCCGAAGATAAGTAGGGCTTTGATAAAACCTTTAAACATTTCTTTTCCTGTACCATGAAACGCGAATGAGTCACCATTAAGATGCGTTTCTCCATACAGATAATTAAGTTGTTTGGCTTTGGCCCAAGGGTAATAAAGACCTAGTGTAATCAATGTTAATAGCCAGTTAACAATAATGATGCTAAAAAAATCGCCACCTTTTCCGGTATAAGACAATTGGTACTCAAGTTTTTTGGTAGTTGTTTCTTCCATTTTGGATTTGTTATTTTTCTTGTTAAGAAATACGATTGGCTAAATATATTATTTTTTTATTTAATAGTAGTATCAATTTTTCTTATCGAGTTATCAATCATAAAAATGTTAAGAAGAGCAACAAAAACTTTTTAATGTGATACCTTTGCAGTTAATTTAGACAAAATCAATATAAGATTGATTTATCATCAATTTATAGTGATATCACAGCAAGAAATTTTAATTAAAATAAAAAAACAAACACATGATAAAAGTTTCTGATACAGCCAAAAAGAAAATCATCGATTTAATGCAAGAAGATGGTTTTGATGCTGCCAGCGACTACGTGAGAGTAGGCGTAAAAAGCGGAGGGTGCTCAGGTTTGTCTTATGATTTAAAATTTGACAAGTCCAAAGGCGAGGACGACAAGATATTTGTTGACAATGATATTACAATTGCAGTAGAAAAAAAATCTTTTCTTTATTTGGCGGGAACAATTTTAGAGTTTTCAGGCGGATTAAATGGTAAAGGTTTTGTTTTCAATAATCCAAATGCGCAAAGAACTTGTGGCTGTGGAGAGTCATTTTCACTTTAGTCTAACGTTTAAAGCCAAAATGTAGGAAGACTATAAACTGACTTTAAGACCTTAGATTTTTAAATTTTTATTACAAAAAAATGAGTAAATACACTGAAGACGATTTAAAAATCGAATTAGAAAATAAAGAATACGAATACGGATTTTATACTAATTTGGATGCTGAAACTTTTCCAATTGGTTTAAATGAAGAAATTGTTCGCGCCATTTCTAAAAAGAAAGAAGAACCAGAGTGGATGACGGATTGGCGTATTGAAGCTTTTCGTGCTTGGCAAGAAATGATTGAACCAGAATGGGCGAATGTGCATTATGAAAAGCCAGATTTTCAAGCCATTTCCTATTATTCAGCACCAAAAGCAGTAGATCCAAACAAAACATTAGATGACGTTGATCCTGAACTTTTAGAAATGTATAAAAAATTAGGCATTTCTGTAGATGAACAGAAAATGATGAACAATGTGGCTATGGATATCGTAGTAGATTCAGTATCAGTAGCTACAACGTTTAAGAAAACATTAGGTGAAAAAGGAATTATCTTTTGTTCTATTTCTGAAGCTATTAAAGAACATCCAGAATTAGTTCGTAAGTATTTAGGAACAGTTGTGCCACAAAAAGATAATTTTTATGCTGCTTTAAACTCGGCGGTTTTCTCAGATGGTTCTTTTTGTTATATACCAAAAGGAGTACATTGTCCGATGGAATTATCTACGTATTTCCGAATCAACCAAGCTGGAACTGGGCAATTTGAACGTACTTTAGTAATTGCCGATGAAGGAAGTTATGTTTCCTATCTAGAAGGTTGTACGGCTCCAAGTCGTGACGAGAATCAATTGCACGCGGCTGTTGTGGAATTGATTGCTTTGGATAATGCTGAAATTAAATATTCAACCGTACAAAACTGGTTCCCAGGAAATAAAGAAGGAAAAGGCGGGGTATATAATTTTGTAACCAAAAGAGGATTATGCGAAACCAATGCTAAAATATCTTGGACACAAGTAGAAACAGGATCAGCTGTAACTTGGAAATATCCATCTTGTGTATTAAAAGGAGATAATTCAGTAGGAGAATTTTATTCTATTGCAGTAACGAATAATTTCCAACAAGCCGATACAGGAACCAAGATGATTCATTTGGGAAAAAACACCAAATCGACTATCATTTCCAAAGGAATTTCGGCAGGTAAATCACAAAACAGCTATAGAGGTTTAGTACAAATTAGCCCAAGAGCCGAAAATGCTCGTAACTTTTCGCAATGCGATTCTTTATTAATGGGTAATAATTGTGGTGCTCATACTTTTCCGTACATCGAAAGTAAAAATCCAACAGCAAAAATTGAACACGAGGCTACAACAAGTAAAATTGGAGAAGATCAAGTGTTTTATTGTAACCAGCGTGGTATTCCAACCGAAAAAGCCATTGCTTTAATCGTAAACGGATTTAGCAAAGACGTGTTGAATAAATTACCGATGGAGTTTGCTGTGGAAGCCCAAAAATTATTGGAAATTTCGTTAGAAGGTTCTGTGGGATAATTTTTTATAAATTTGCAGAAATAGTATTTAACTCAGATTGTTATGGAACTCATTTTAAAAAACGTTAAGAAAAAAGATTTTCCAGTCTTGAAATCATTGGCAAAATCATTGGGTTTTGAAATCGTTCAAGAAGTCGAAAAACCTTATAATCCAGAATTTGTCAAAGAAATATTGGATGCTGAGCAGAGTATTAAAGATGGAAAAGGAGTTAGAATTAAATTAGAAGATTTGTGGAAGTAATTTATTCTGAAAAAGCTCAGAAAGACAGGGAATTTTGGAAAAAATCTGGAAACAAAGCAATAATGAATAAAATATCTGCTTTGATTGAAGATATTCAATTGCATCCATATGAAGGTCTAGGAAAGCCAGAGCAATTAAAGCACCAACTTTCGGGAAGGTGGTCCAGAAGAATAAATAAAGAACACAGAATTATTTATAAAGTTACAGAAGAAAATACAATAGAAATCCTTGATATTTTATCATTGAAAGGACACTACGAATAAAAACAAAACAACTCATGTTATCAATAAAAAACCTTCACGCCTCAATAGGCGACAAAGAAATATTAAAAGGAATCAACCTTGAGGTAAAAGCTGGCGAAGTACATGCGATTATGGGACCTAACGGTGCTGGAAAAAGTACACTTTCGGCCATTATTGCTGGAAATGAAAACTACGAAGTAACCGAGGGTGAAATTATCTTAGACAACGAAGATATTGCAGAATTAGGTCCAGAAGAAAGAGCGCACAAAGGAGTATTTCTTTCGTTTCAGTACCCGGTGGAGATTCCAGGAGTTTCTGTAACCAATTTTATGCGTACGGCTATCAACGAAACGCGTAAAGCGAATGGTAAAGAAGAAATGCCAGCCAACGAAATGTTGAAGGTGATTCGCGAAAAATCAGAATTGTTAGAAATTGACCGTAAGTTTTTATCTCGTTCGCTTAACGAAGGTTTTTCTGGAGGAGAAAAAAAACGTAATGAGATTTTTCAAATGGCGATGTTAGAGCCAAAATTAGCTATTCTAGACGAAACAGATTCTGGTTTGGATATTGATGCGCTTAGAATTGTAGCGAATGGCGTAAACAAGCTAAAAAGCGATAAAAACGCTATCGTTGTGATTACGCATTACCAACGTTTATTAGATTATATCGTTCCTGACTTTGTACACGTTTTATACAATGGTAAAATTGTAAAATCCGGCACCAAAGAATTGGCCTATGAGCTAGAAGAAAAAGGATACGATTGGATCAAACAAGAACAAGAAGCGTAAAAATGTTTGTAGTTTATCGTTTGTTGTTGCCTTGAGAAACAATAAACCTAAAACCATAAACCATAAACAGTAAAACTATGTTAAGAGAAAAATTAGTATCGTCCTTTATGGCTTTTGAAGAAAAGATTGATGTCCAAACGGATCTTCATGATATTCGTACTGCTGCAATAAAGAACTTTGAAAATAAAGGTTTTCCAACCAAAAAAGAGGAAGCTTGGAAATATACATCCTTAAATGCTATTCTAAAAAATGATTTCAGCGTTTTTCCAAATACCGAAAATACGATTGAATATAGAGATGTAAAAAAATATTTTTTACACGAAATAGATAGCTATAAAGTGGTTTTTGTAGACGGAGTTTTTAGCTCGAATTTGTCCTCAACTACCCATGACGGAATTGATGTTTGTTTGATGTCATCGGCATTAAACAAGCCTAAATATAAAATGGTTATTGATACCTATTTTAATCAAATTGCAAGTAAAGACGAGTCATTGACTTCTTTAAATACAGCATTTGCTAATGAAGGTGCTTATATCAACATTCCAAAAAGTAAAGTAGCGGATAAGCCTATCGAAATCATGTATTTTTCTACGGGTTCTGAAAAAGCGTTGTTGGTTCAGCCACGTAATTTGGTGATTGTAGGCGAGAATTCGCATGTGCAAATCATTGAAAGACACCAATGTTTGAATGATAATGCGGTATTGACCAATTCAGTTACCGAAATTTTTGCTGCAAAACGCGCTATTGTGGATTACTATAAAATTCAAAATGATGCTGCCGAAGCGAACTTAATTGATAATACCTACGTTTCGCAAAAACAAGAAAGTCATGTTTCTGTACAAACCTTTTCTTTTGGAGGTAATTTGACTAGAAACAATTTGAACTTTTATCATTTTGGCGAACGTCTTACCAGTACGCTAAACGGAATTACGATAATAGGAGAGAAGCAACACGTTGACCACTATACCTTAGTACACCACGCAGCTCCAAACTGTGAAAGTTTTCAAGATTACAAGGGAATATTTTCAGATAGAGCTACAGGTGTTTTTAACGGGAAAGTTTACGTAGAAAAAGAGGCTCAGAAAACCAATGCTTTCCAAAAGAGTAACAATATTTTGTTGAGTGACAAAGCGACAATTAATGCGAAACCACAGTTAGAAATTTTTGCTGACGATGTAAAATGTTCTCACGGTTGTACGGTTGGTCAATTAGACGAAACGGCTTTGTTTTATATGCAACAACGAGGAATTCCAAAGAAAGAAGCCAAAGCATTATTGATGTACGCTTTCTCAAATGCAGTAATCGAAAACATCAAAATACCGGAACTTAAAAAACGAATTACCGTTATTATAGCTGATAAATTAGGCGTGAAACTAGGGTTTGATTTGTAAATCTAAATCTTAAGAAAGATATCTTTTAAACCTCTCAAAAAGGACAAAGTTTAACCTTAAACTTTGTCCTTTTTTTCATTCTTGAACATAGGTTTTCATTTAAAAATTATTTTTTTGTAATATTATGAACTTAAACCATTCATAATAAATATTTTATAAAAAAGTAATCGATGATTGCCACAAGCAGCCACAATTGACGAAGTGATACAATTGCTTCAAGAAATTATTCAACAATCCATAACAGAAAAATCGACCAAAGGGTATTTTGCGGTACTTTATCTCAAAGTCACACAAAAAGTAAAAGAAGGAATTCAAAACGGAACCTTCGAAAACGGGCCGAGAATGGAAAAATTGGATGTAATTTTTGCCAATCGATACATCAAAGCGTATTATCAATACCAAACACAGCAACCTACATCAAAATCTTGGGAAGCAGCTTTTGTAGAAGCAGATAATTATTGGATTATTGTATTGCAGCATTTATTACTCGGAATGAACGCACACATCAACCTTGATTTAGGAATTGCAGCGGCTCAAATAAGCCCAAAAGACGAAATCCATAGTTTGCAAAATGATTTCAATATGATTAACACTATTTTATCTTCTTTGGTAGCCGATGTCGAGAAGGATTTGACCGAAGTTTGGCCAATTTTAAAGTGGATTCTAGAAAAAACAAAATCCATAGACACTTTTCTTATCGATTTTAGTATGCAAAAAGCCCGTGAAGGCGCATGGAAATATGCTCTTGAATTAGCTCCTCTTGAAGGAAATAAGGCAGAGGAATCTATTACAATTAGAGATGCTAAAGTCGCTCAAAAAGCAAAATTGATAACCAATTTGGGCGGAATTCCTGTTTTTTTATTCAAAATTATGCGCCTGTTTGAGGTTGGAACTGTAGATCAAAAAATTAAAGATTTACAAAACTAAAGAGCATAATTTTTATCAATCATCTAAACTTAGTTTTTAGAATAGATTTTGGTATGTCAAAATACAATTGTCATTACAACTCTCCTTTCGCTGTTGTCAAAAAACAAAAGATAGAGTATTCCAAAATGTTCAACCAATAAATTTTACATATATGAAAAAAATTATTTTATCCGTATTGTTTGTTGCTTTTCAATTTACCTCACTTTCTGCTCAAAATACATTTGTCGCCAATGGCGTAGTTATTCCTAGAACACTAGAATTTAAAGGAAAAGTGATGGAGTTAAGTGGTTTTGGTGTTCGATCGAAAATGTGGATAGACGTATATGTACAGGCGCTTTATCAATCTTTTTACAGCGACAAACCTTTTGAAGTGATGCAAAGCAATACCGAAATGGCCATTCGTATCCAAATTACTTCTGCTATGGTTTCATCAGGAAAATTGACTCGAAATTTTAATAGTGGATTTGAACGCTCTGCGGGAGCCAACTTGGAGGCCTTACGTCCAAGAATTGAAAAATTTAAAAGCTATTTATCAGATCAAATTGTAGAGAAAGACGTATTCAATTTGATATATAATCCGGCAGATGCCTCGGTTTATGTGTATAAAAATGATGAATTAAAAGGAACCGTTCCGGGCATTGATTTCAAAATTGCATTATTTGGAATTTGGCTATCCAACAATCCTGTAGACGAACAATTGAAAAAGGATTTACTCGGAATAAAATAATTTATAAACAACAAACCCGACAATTTAGAAAGTTGTCGGGTTTGTGGTTCAATAGGGTAGAGGTTACTTTTTAAAACTTCCAATCACACCCGCTAGCAATTCATTTACATCATATTTTCCTTCATCGCTTAATCCCATTCTAACAATAACTAAATCCAGAGATGGAATAATAAATACCTTTTGTCCTTGGTAGCCATTGCAAGAGTACATATCTCGCGGCGCAGCTGGGAAATGACCACCTGCATTCAGCCAAAAGTGCGCTCCATAACCTTCCTTTGAATCGTTAGTAGGTGTGCTTACATAATTTTCCCAACTTGGATCAAATACTTGGTCGCCATTCCAGTTGCCTTTATGCAAATACAATAATCCAAATTTCGCCCAATCCCTTGCGGTAGCCCATCCATAAGATGATCCAACATAATTACCAACCATATCGGTTTCGATTAGCATGGAATGCATTCCAATTCGATCAATCAATTGTGCATACCAAAAATCCAAATATTCTTGATGCGTTTTGAACTGCTTACGCAAGATGTAAGACAATAAATTACTAGTTCCCGAGGAGTAATTCCAATGCGTATTGGGAGCGAAGGCGGCTGGTTTTTCAAGCTGTACACGTCCCATATCTTCTGCTATGAATAACATTTTGGTAGCATCGCATATTTTATCATAGGCTTCTTCCCATTCCAATCCAGAATTCATATGTAACAAATCGTTGGTCGTGATTTTTTTTCGTTCATCCTTTTGCCATTCGGGAATTGGAGCGGGTTTGTTGATGTCGTATTTTCCTTGTTTTTGGAGTATTCCAAAAAGAGTAGCAGTGATACTTTTAGTCATAGACCATCCCAAAATTTTACTGTTTTTGGTAAATCCAGTATCGTATTTTTCGGCAATAATATGGTCTTTATAAATTACTAAAACCGCTCTTGATCTTTTTTTCTTTTGCCCTTTTGAATCGAAGGCATTGTTTACTGCGGCTGTTAGTTTTGAATAATCCACATTAGCAAAAACAGTGTCTTTGGGCTCATTATTTCCATAGGGAAAGGGCAAATTGTTTTTTGTAAGGTTACGTTTTGGTACCAAATAGGGTTTTGAAATATCGAAATCATCATTGATTAAGGTCGCTCCTAAACCTTCTCGATAAATCGCTTTTCTAGTTTTTAATCCGTAAACAGATGAAGTAGCGGTTTTGGCGTTGTCATTGATTTCATTTTTGGCAAGGTCAATCAGGTCAATATCGTTATCTCCTTTTTCGATCATCTCTTGTGAGCGATGGTCAATAAAATGCCCCGAAGCCATACTTTTGGCCGAAAAACCAGAGATTAAATCGAGTTTAGGATAGGTGGTATATCCAATATACCCAAGAACAAGCAAAAGAAGGATTCCGATACTTTTTATTATATTCTTCATAAAATGTTATTTTTAAGCAATGTAGCAAAAAGTTGTAAACCGTGTGTTGGGTTTTATTTTTTTCTTTCCTTGCTCAAATTACGAATGGTTTTAGCTATAAATGATGCCTATTTGGGTATTAAGTTTTATTAACAACTGTTTGCTAAAAATTAGCTACAGTTTCACTACTTTTGTATTTAGAAAAATTCTAAATTAAGTCATGTTAGACCTTCAAAAAATAAGAGCCGATTTTCCGATACTTTCTCAAAAAGTAAATGGAAAACCTTTGGTTTATTTCGATAACGGAGCGACATCGCAAAAGCCACAAGTAGTGATTGATGCGATTGCAAAGTATTACCAAGAAATCAACGCCAACATTCATCGTGGCGTACATACCTTGAGCCAATTGGCGACAGATGCTTACGAATTGTCCAGAGGGAAAATGCAACACCATATCAATGCCAAGCACGCCCACGAAGTTTTGTTTACTTCAGGTACGACTCATGGTGTGAATTTGGTAGCGAATGGGTTTGCCTCTCTATTAAAATCGGGTGATGAGGTGTTAGTGTCCGCTTTAGAGCATCATAGCAATATTGTGCCTTGGCAAATGCTTTGCGAACGTACAGGCGCTACGCTAAAAGTCATTCCGATGAACGAAAAAGGGGAGTTGATCTTGTCAGCTTTTGATCAATTACTATCCGAAAAAACCAAAATCGTTACGGTAAATCATATCTCTAATGCTTTAGGAACTATTAATCCCATAAAATACATCATTGATAAAGCGCACGAATTTGGAGCAGCAGTGTTTATTGATGGCGCCCAAGCGGTGCCACATTTGAAACCCGATGTGCAAGCGTTGGATTGTGATTTTTATGCTTTTTCAGGGCATAAAATGTGTGGACCAACAGGTACTGGAATTTTGTATGGAAAAGAAGCTTGGTTGAACAAATTACCACCCTATCAAGGTGGAGGCGAAATGATCAAAGAGGTAACTTTTGAAAAAACCACTTATGCTGATTTGCCACATAAATTCGAAGCAGGAACGCCTAATATTGCTGGAGGAATTGTCCTTGGAACCGCGGTAGATTATATGAATGCAATAGGTTTTGAAAACATTCAGGCCCAAGAGTTGGCACTTTTAGAATACGGTACACAACGCTTGTTAGAAATAGAAGGCTTGCGTATTTTTGGTACTTCAGAAAATAAAACTTCGGTAATTTCTTTTAATATCGACGGGATTCACCCATACGATATTGGGACCATTATCGATAAATTAGGAATAGCTGTTCGAACGGGACACCATTGTGCCCAACCGATTATGAATTTCTTCGAAATTCCAGGAACGATTCGAGCGTCTTTTTCGTTTTATAACACCAAAGAAGAAATCGATAGCTTAGTGGAGGCTGTAAAAAAAGCCAAAATGATGCTGTCATAAACACCTAAAAAAGATGAAGTGGATTAGTCAATTGATTTTTGTTTTTGTTATCATGAGTAGTTGTAAAAGTCAAAAAATCAATGATTTTAGTACTTCATCCATCACGTATACTGCGCAATCTAGAGGAGTATATTTGAGTGTTTGGGTCGAAAATCAAAAAGTTTGGGTCATCAAAGGTAGGAACGAAAAGCCTTATGAAGTTGTGCTAACAGCACAAGAAATGAAGGAGCTAGAAAGCATTTTTTCTGCAATGAATTTAGAAAAAGTACCTTCATTGAAAGCGCCAACAGCAAAGCGATTATATGATGGAGCAGCGATTGCTAACTTGGCCATTTCAGATGGAGGAAAGGCCTACATCTCCAAAAGTTTTGACCACGGATTTCCCCCAAAAGACATAGAAAAAATAGTAACCTTATTAGTTTCATATAGCGAAAAATAAGCATGAGTATCAAAGAAATACAAGACGAAATTGTAGATGAATTTTCAATGTTCGACGACTGGATGCAGCGTTACGAATACATTATTGAGTTAGGAAAAAATTTGCCTTTAATCGAGGAAGCTGCCAAAACCGACGATAATTTAATCAAAGGATGCCAGTCGAAAGTTTGGTTACAAGGCCAGCAAAAAGAGGATAAAATTGTATTCACTGCTGATAGTGATGCGATTTTGACGAAAGGGATTATCGCTATTTTAATACGCGCATTCTCGAACCAAAAATCTGCTGATATCTTGAATGCCGATATGGATTTTATTGATGAAATTGGACTCAAAGAACATTTATCACCAACAAGAGCTAATGGTTTGGTGTCGATGATTAAAAACATCAAAATGTATGCTTTGGCGTTTGATGCGAAAAAATAAAGATTACCTTTTTTGAACCATATAAGGCATTTAAGGCCATGTAAGAAAGATTAAAAGAAGTATGTTAAACAAGCAATATTTAAAAGACTTAGTGTATCAGGTAAATGGTGCAGCAATAGAAGTTCATAAGCATATTGGGCCAGGTCTTTTAGAAAGTGTTTATCATAAATGTATGGTAAAAGAATTAGCAATTAGAGGCATTAATGTTCAATCAGAAGTAACTATTCCTATTGAATACAAGGGTTTAGAATTCGAATCTGAAATAAGATGTGATTTATTTGTCGAAAAGAGTTTAGTTGTAGAATTAAAAGCAATCGATAAAATTTTACCTATACACGAAGCTCAACTTTTAACTTATATGAAGCTTTTAGAAGTGCCAATGGGGCTACTCATTAATTTCAATGTAACCAATATTTTTAAGGAAGGTCAAAAATCCTATGTAAACGAACGATATAGATATCTGGAAGAATAAATAAATAAATAGTAAAAAAAATTAGAGACTTACAAACTTTGTTTGTTTAAAATAATTTCCAAAATTATACAATAAATAAATCTTATATGGCCTTCAATGCCTTATATGGTTTAAAAAACACCAAAAATTATTAAAAAAAATGACAGAAGAAATAAATACCGCCGAGTTAGGAGAAGCCATCGTAAAGAAATTAAAAACGATTTACGACCCAGAGATTCCAGTAGACATTTATGAATTGGGATTGATTTATGACGTGATGGTCAATACCGATTATGAAGTAAAAATCTTGATGACTTTAACTTCACCAAATTGCCCTGTGGCCGAAAGTTTGCCAAGAGAAGTAGAAGAGAAAATCAAATCGATTGAGCACGTAAAAGATGCTGATGTAGAAATCACCTTCGACCCACCTTGGAGCAAAGATTTAATGAGCGAAGAAGCTAAATTAGAATTGGGAATGCTTTAATTAAAAAGTGCTCAGTGTTCAGTCTTTAGTACCCAGTTTTACTGACCACTAAAGACTGACCACTGACTACTAATTTAAAAAGATGGACGAAATAATTAATAAAGTAGCGAACAGTTCGTTACAAGTTTTTGATTTAGAAGATTATTGGCCTGTTGGTGTTCGTTCTCAAATAGACATATCACAGTGGCTAGTCGAAGGATTCTTACTCAAAGAAACAGAGTATAGACAAGCATTAAAGCAACACGATTGGACCCAATATCAAGACCATTATGTGGCAGTATATTGTGGAACAGATGCTATTGTTCCTGCTTGGGCCTGCATATTGGCGGCTACTTATTTGGTGCCTTATGCCAAGAAAGTAGTATTGGGAACCGTTCCTGAACTAAACACAGCCTTGTATCTCGAGGTCCTGAATACGATAGATTATTCAGACTATTTGGATAAAGCAGTAATACTAAAGGGCTGTTCCAAAAAGCCCGTTCCAGAGAGTGCTTACATAGCCGCCATTCAAAAACTGCAACCTTTGGCCAAAAGCATTATGTATGGCGAGGCTTGTTCTGCAGTGCCTTTGTACAAAAGAGCCAAAACTTAATTTTTTTTAGAAACCCCAGCAATGAGCATTTTCAGGAAGCAAAGTCCCGCTATCCGCTACAATCTTTTGTGCTGAACCCCAGCACAAAAGGATTTTCGCTATTATCGGGGTTAGGGAGCTACAATTTTCCTTTTTGTTATGATTTTTGGAGTTTATAACCATTTATTTTTCTGTGTTTTAATGGTTTTTACTACATTTGAGTAAGAACCTTAAAACCAAACGAAATGAGAGCCATTGTAATTACCCTGTTTTTGCTTTATTCCGTTGCTGAAGTACAGGCACAAAACACCGAGAAAGAGTTAATCAAAAACACCGAAGCGGCGGTTAAAAATATCAATGATACCTTGCCTAACGGCTGGCGCAAAAAAGGAAATATTGCATTTCTTTTCAGTCAGTCCAATTTTAATAACTGGATTGCAGGTGGAGAAAACAACTTGTCTGGAAATTTAGGTATCAACTATGATTTCAACTACAAAAAAGACAAACTGACTTGGGACAACAAAATCATTGCATCTTACGGTTTACTACAAACCAAAAATGCCGATTTTGAGAAAAAAACCGATGACCGTTTCGAATTCAATTCTACCCTGGGACAACACGCTTTTGGGAATTGGTACTATTCATTATTCCTGAATTTTAGGACTCAATTTACCCGTGGTTATATTTACGGCAAAGATGCCAATGGAGCTGAGATAAGAACGGAAAACACCAACTTTTTATCGCCTGGTTATCTTACTTTTGGACCCGGTTTATTTTGGAAAAAAGGCGACCATTTGCGTTTGAATTTTGCACCACTAACTTCAAAAATGACCTTCGTAGACGATTTTTATACCTCCCAACCGGGTTATGTAGATGGAGCGTATTTTGGCGTTGATGCCAATAAAAGCTTGCGCTACGAATTGGGTTTTTATACTTCGGTTTATTATAAATTCAACATAATGACGAATGTTTCGGCAGAGAATACGCTGAATCTTTACACCAATTATTTAGAAGACCCTCAAAACGTCGATATGGATTATTCATTGGCTATCGTGATGAAAATTAATAAATTTCTATCAGCCAATTTGAACTTTCAGGCCATTTATGACGACAATGCTTTTCAAGGATTTCAAACGCGTCAAGTTTTTGGTTTAGGAGTGAATTATGGGTTTTAGCAGCTGATGTAACCCAAAAAGCAAAATAGTTCCTTTTAGCCCCGGGAGTAGCGGCATCCTTTGTTGTCTCGTTTTTTTTGAACGAGACAGCAAAGATATAGCGAATCACGGGACGATGCTAACAAGAAAGCCCAATGCTAGCCGCTCCTAATTATGCAAAAAGCCCTTTTGATGGTTCTCAAAAGGGCTTTTTTACGATTATTCTTTTTCTTCTTTCTCAATGGCATCCTTATAATCGGGATACAAAAATTTGTTGTAAGGGAAGCGCGTGATGTGAATTTGTCGGACGGCTTCGTAAACACGTTCTCTAAATTCCTCGAAGTTTTCTTTGTGGGTGGCCGAGATGAACAAGGCATTTTCGTGACCCACGCGACTCATCCAAGTTTGTTTCCACTCGTCTAGCGTAAAGTGACGTGGCGTTTTTTCGGTCATTAAATCGTCTTCGTCTATCGTTAAATGTTGGTAAGCATCAATTTTGTTGAACACCATTAGCGTAGGTTTGTCATTGGCTTTGATGTCTAACAAGGTTTGATTTACAGAAGCGATATGGTCCTCAAAATCAGGGTGTGAGATATCCACAATGTGCAATAACAAATCGGCTTCGCGTACTTCGTCTAGCGTACTTTTGAACGAATCGACCAATTGTGTAGGCAACTTTCGGATGAATCCAACGGTGTCGGAAAGCAAGAAAGGCAAGTTTTTGATGACCACTTTTCGAACGGTAGTGTCTAGGGTGGCAAACAATTTATTTTCTACAAAAACATCGCTTTTACCCACAGCATTCATCAAGGTTGATTTACCAACATTGGTATATCCTACCAGCGCGACACGAACCATAGCGCCTCGATTACTACGCTGGATGCCCATTTGTTTGTCAATGGTTTTGATTTTGTCTTTTAGCAACGAGATACGATCACGAACAATACGTCTGTCGGTTTCGATCTCGGTTTCTCCCGGACCACGCATCCCGATTCCTCCTTTTTGTCGTTCTAAGTGCGTCCATAAACCCGAAAGGCGAGGCAACAAATAGATGCATTGTGCCAATTCTACCTGCGTTCTGGCATAAGAAGTTTCGGCGCGTTGCGCAAAAATATCCAAGATTAAATTGGTACGGTCAAGGATTTTGCAGTCGATAATTTTGGAGATATTCTTTTGTTGCGAAGGCGTTAATTCGTCGTCAAAAATCAAGGTCGAAATGTCATTTTCTTTTACAAAAAGATGAATTTCGTCTATTTTACCTGTACCCAAAAACGTTTTGGGATTGGGTTTGTCCATTTTTTGCCAAAAGCGTTTTACTACTTGCCCACCAGCAGTAAAGGTCAAAAACTCTAATTCGTCAAGGTATTCACTCAGTTTCTCTTCACTTTGATTTTGAGTAACAATCCCGACGATAGCCGTTTTTTCGAAATTTATTTTTTCTTTTTCTAACATAGCATCAAATAAGTCGCAAATTTAATCATTTGCTTTGTACTTCTGATGCTGTTCCGTTAAAAACCGACGTTGGTTCGTAAGTATAGGTTTTTACAGTTTTAATCATTCCGCTGTCTTCGATTAGGGAATAAGAGGCAGGATAATTTTGAGCATTGTATTTGAACGTTCCCGCTCGAACAATTGTGTTGGCAGTTGAGGTAAATTTTAATTCGTTGTTAGGACTTATAAACGTAAACTCAAATTCCTCTTCTTGGAACGAAACCAAAGGAACAATCACTTGGTAATTGGGACCAAAAATGTTTTTCACCATCAGCAAATTCGCTGATTCTTTGTCGTCATAACCAAAATACTTGATGGTTTTGTCGCCCAAAAGTCCCGTTTGTTTGGTTTGATTTTCTTTGTCGTAATAGAATTCGGTTTTGTGAATGATTTGTTTGTTTCGGTCACGAACGGAGCGGCGAACTACCTTTCCGTTTTCGACTACAAAATCGACTTCTTCCACAAAAAGTTGTTGGGTGGTACTTTTTTTGGTGACTTGCTTAATTCGGGAGCCGTCATAGGTATACGTTACGGTTTTGGTTACAAATTTACCGTCTTCGTCGTATTTTTTGGTAAACAAAATCAAGCGGTCTTCAGCGTCATAACCATAGCTAATTACTTCTTTCCAATTGCTTCCGTTGCGGTCTTTTACAGTGTGGTCGAGTAATCCTTTTTTGTTATAAAAGAAACTTTGGGTCACATCAGAGGTTTTGATGGTGGTTAATTTTCCGTTGTCAAAAGCATAGGTTTTGTTGACCATTTCACCACTTTTTAGGTTTCTAAAATTGGTTTTGACTACGGCAATTTGCTTTAATTGCAACGATTTGTCTAAGGTTTGACTTTGTAAGCCATACGAAAAAGCCATCAGAGCGAAGGCCGCGAAATAGTTTTTCATTTTTGTTTAGTTTTGATTTGGGACGACCAAAATACAAAAATGATTTTTAGTAAACGCGATTTAGAAAATCATTTCTTTGTGGGTACAATTGAGACAAAAAACATCTATGGTTAACTACGATGCGGTGAAAAAAGAAGTTATTCACCGCATTTTTTGCGGCGAAAAAAAATCAATTGGCTCCAGCTTTAGCTGGAGTTATTGGGATTGATAGCATTGGCTTTAGCCAAATAAACGCAGCTAATTTTGGCTAAAGCCTTTAAAGCTTTCAAATTTTACCCCTCCAACTAAAGTTGGAGGCAATTAATGTCCAAAAAAAACACCTGAATAATAACCTAATTTTTTGATAGCAAAATCAGTTAATTATAGAGACCTACTTATCCCCAAAAATTTGTACATCATCCACCATAAAAGCACCATCTAGTGCGGCATTTTTTCCTGAGCCTGTATAGCGAAAAGCAATGTTGACTTTGCCTTTGAACGCACTTAAATCTATGGCTCCCGAGCCTATGAATTGGTACCAAGGAGTAGCTTGTTTGGGGACTGTGGCTTTTAAAGGAGTCCAAGTGGCGGTGGCAATGTTTACGCCATCAAAATTGGTGGAAATAAAAACGTCTAAGGTATTCAAAGGCGAATCAACATCGATATGATGTTGGGCCGAGCGGAAGGTCAAGATTTCATTGGTGTGGACATCTAAGTCGATTTTGGGTGAAATTAACCAAGCCACATTCGAAACTACTTTGGTTCCCGAAATTGCAAACTCGGCGTACCCATTGCCATTGTAAACCGTGCCTTTCCACACTGGCGTTCCTTTTTGGGCTAGATTTGTCCAGCCGGGTAAACTTAGATTGGTTTTATCGACTACTTTTTCAAAATCTTCTTTGAAGAAGGGTGTGATACTAGCGCCTGTAAGGTTTACATCTTTTTCAGAACGAGCGATGAGTTGGTAATCGGTGCCAAATTTGGTCAAAATACCTTTGACTTTTCCGCTTCCTTTTGGGACTGTTTTTGTGGCGAAATTGGCAAAACTAGAGGTTCTAAAAATAACTTGATTCCCTAGTTTATCCATCAAATTCCAATTGGTGCCGCCACCGATATCTTCGCTTTCTTCATAGTATTTTCGTCCTACAGCATCGGTTGTAAATTGTACGTTTTGCAATTCGACCAAAGTGTTTAAGTTGGCGTCATTCAGTAATTCTGGAATGGTCGTAGCTTTGGTCAATTGCGATTCTTCGATAATGGTGCAGGAGGGGAACAGCACTTTTTTATAGTCGTTTTGCGAAAGTCTTCCCACGCTACCTTCGTTATAGGAATTGACATAAATTGACCCAATTCTAAGTCCGCCGAAATTGATGTCGGTATATTGATTTTTGAGTTGAAGATAGACTTTGCTTCCCAATCGAAAATCGATGTATAGGTTGGTTGCATCTATAGGCACACTAAAACCAAGGGCTGGTGAGTTAGGCGTGGCCAAGGTTTGAAAGCTAATGGTTTTGAAAAAATTCCCGCCTTCGTCACTTGAAACCACATAGGCTTCGATGATATCTTCAAAAGGATATTGCGCTACAATTGCATTAGCATTGGCTTTCACCTGAGCTACGGTTTGGTTGACTTTTAAATCGGGTTGGGTGCATTCTAATTTTGGAATGTCAAAATCTTCTTGAGCGCAATTCGTCAAGAAGAAGGAAAAGACAAAGAGGAAGGATAGAGAAGAAATATAACGCTTCATATTTTTATATTTTAATGAGGTTGATTATAAATTCAGATAAAGGGATACAAAATAATTGCGGCCATAGCCTTGGAAATATTTGTTGCCAAAGTTGGGCGTCCCGCTTGAGACATCTTGGTTGCGTTGTCGAAAATTGGCGTTTCGGGCTTGTTCGTAACCACCGGTTTGGTAATGGGTGTCCAAAAGATTGGTAACACTCATAAACAATCCAAGAGTTTTCCCTTTGATTCTCCACGTTTTTCCACCAGTGAGATTGAGCAGAAGGACAGGGTCTAATTTTTCTTGGCGCAGTAATTCCTTGGCTCGTGCTTCGGTGGCTTCAGGAAATGGAAAACCGTTGGCTGGATTTTTGAAAAAAATAGCCGTTCTAGCAATGGGCGAAACAGAGATATAAGATTCGGTAATGTAATTTACATTGGTACCCAACCACCAATAGTGTGGGTCGCGATATTCTAATCCCACACTATAGGCCTGTTGAGGTAAACCAGCTTGATGGTAATTTTTGAGAATGGCTTTTCCAAAATTAAATACAGGATTTGAGTTGTCTAGTGATGCTTGGGCATCATTCGTTATGGTAACGTTGGGGTTGCTGGCATAAGTGTAGCGTCCGTAAGCGGCAGCTAAAGTTGTTTTGAGTGTGGCACTAATGGGATATTCAATACTTAGTTCTGCGCCAAAATTTTGTTTGTCGAGTTGGGTAAGCGTTTGCCCTACGAAAGCATCGGTATTGGTGTAACCCGCTCCGTCATCGAAAATGCCCTCGGCGTAGAAAAAGGAATTCTCGGTGGTGTTTTTTAGGTAAGAATAATAGGCAGTCGCTCTTACTTTTATGATTGGCGTTCGATACAAATAGCTTGCTTCGATGCTGCTATGAGTTTCATTGCTAAGACCGTTCACAATACTATTGTTCAAACGGGCATTGGGAAAACTGTTTTGAATGGTAGGGGCTTTACTTAGGTGTGCGGCGTGAAATAAAACAGCTTGTTTTCCAGAAATCGAATAGGTCATTCCTGCCTTGAAACCAAAATTCTCGAAGTTAATTTTGTTGCTCTTGCCTAAAGAATTGTTCTCATAGAGTCCGTTTTTGTACAATCCTTCGCGCTGATAGTTGGTCATTGAAAATTCCTGTCCAAGGTAAAAATGCAGCTTTCGGAATCGGAATTGAAATTGGGTGAACGCTTGAATTACTTGCGCTCTTATAAAATAGTTATAGCCATAGGTATCGCCTTCGACTACTTGTCGGTTGGGATGATTCAAATCGGATTGGGCCTGATTGCCGTTATAAAACGTATCGATGTCTTCAAAATAGCTGCCGCCCAAAAGGTCGATTACTTTTTGATAGTGTTGTGTTTTTGAGGTTTTGAAATTCGCGCCAGCCGTTAAGGCAACAGCTTCTGAAAGTTGTGTATTCAAAAGCGTATTCGCTGAAAGGACGGTTTCGTCGGCTCGGTCTTCATAGAGGATGTAGTTGCTCTTTGAAGGTTCGTAGCCAATGATGGTTCCACTCGAATTTAAAATCGGTTGTTGATTGGCTTGGTAAAGTGCCGCCCAATTGATTTGTGGATTTTCTAAAAAGGCCAATCGACTTTTTTCGGCATTCTCTTCATCGGGAATGAAGGCGCCTGAAAATTCGCCATTGTCTTTTTCGTAAAGCGAAGTGTAATAGCTTGGCATTTTGCGATAATAGGTCGGGTCGGGATTGTTGGCATTTTGAAAATCGATATTGCTATTGCTAATGTTGCCCCACTGATAAAGCACTCCGGATTGTAAGTTTGTTTTGTCGTTGATTTTGAAATAATGGTTGAGTAGGAGTAGCGGTTCTTCTACGGTTTTGATTCTGGCGTTTCGTTGTTTGCCGTTTTGAAAACCCCAATAGGAATTGTATCGCGAACCCATTAGATTATAAACTTCGTCGGTGTTGGGAGCGGTTTTGGCTCTTGAGTTGGGTGTATAGATACCCGTAAAGTTGAGCGAATGTTGTTCACCGAATTGTTTTTCGACGCTGATGAAAGCCGAGTTGCCGTCAAAATGCGTGCCTTCGAAATAGGGATTTTCGCCGATTCGTTTTCCAGCCGAAACTACGAATGCCCAGCCGTTTTTGCTTACTCCAGAAGCATAGGTTGCCATCATCCGCCAGTTGTAGGTGGTATTGGTTCCGGCAAAAGAGAGTCGGGAACCCGAACGATAACTAGAAGCTCTGGTGCTGATGTGTTGTGCGCCTAAAAGTCCACCAAAACTGTAGTCGAAAGCGGCGGTGCCAATGACGATTTCTTGGTTGCGCAGCACATCGTTGATGCCACCCCAATCGCCCCATTGCGGACGACCATCGTATACTTTGTTTAATGTCAACCCATTTATGAGTAAAGTGGCATTTTCGGCATCGAGTCCTCGAATCCTAAAACGGGTTTGTCCCCATTGAAAAGCGGCGGCTTGTTGAAACACATCTCGAGAGGCTTGTAATAACGGTGCAGTACTTTCGGAACCATTAAAATCATCATTCAATTGCTCTTCGGATAGGGCGATAGTGGCGCTTTGTATTTCGGCCATTGGGTCTGTGGAGAGCGGAATAGTCCCTAAATCGGTGATGGTTTTGGGAGCAACGGTAACGGCTAATAATTGGTCTTTATAGCCTTGACTATGGAGTAATACATAATAGGCGTTGGGCGGTAACTGGTCGAAAAGCACGGTTCCAGAAGCGGAGGTAAGTTGTAAAAAGCTAGTGTTTTGAACGCTAACTACCACTGAGGGCAACGCTTTTTGGGATTGGGCTTCGATTACTTTGAGAGTAAAACCAGCAGTGTTTTGTGCGTAATTTTTTGGAATGAATAATAGGCAACCAAGAATAGATAACTTTTTCAGCATAGGCGTTTATAAAAAATAAAGTACTGTTACATTGGAGAACCCAACAAAATGGAATTCTCCAATACAACAGTTTGCGGAGTGCAACACTCCCATTAATTAATAAAACGTTTTTGGAAATTTGAGCACGAAACTCAAATGCGTTGCTTTATATAATGGTATTTAAAAGTGTGTTTTTTATAACTATTTGATAATCATAAATTACGTTTTATAAATGTAATAAAAAAAATATTAACTTGTACGATGACGATTGAATTTTTTTTCTTGTGTTGAAATACGAAAATTTCTCGTCTAGCCCTGATGGGAGCGGCATCCTTTTTTTCCTGGCTGGCCGTTTGAAAAACGGTGAGCTAGGGAAAAAAGATATAGCGTACAGCAGGACAACTCGTCTGGAATAGCAGGGTCGTGTGCTCCTTATAATTAGGCTTCGATTTTTATTTTGGATACCATAAAGGCGATTAAAAATCCGAAAATGCCAATAAAAGCGAATGAAAATTGCAAACCAAAAGCTTGAGCAATATGCCCAATAACGGGTGGTCCCATTAAAAAGCCGAGGAAACTTACGCTTGAGACTGCCGTGAGTGCTTCGCCTGTTGGGATAGTTGGGTGTTTTCCTGCGATGCTATACAAGGTTGGAATGATAGTCGAAACGCCTAGTCCAACAAACATAAAGGCGATGGTTGCGGGAATGATGTAGGGAAAAAATACGGCGGTGAATAAACCTGTAGAAATGACACATCCACTGATTTGCATTACTTTTTTGCGTCCCCATTTTTGGGTAAGACGGTCGCCGAAAAAACGGCCGCTAGCCATCATAATCATAAAGGAAGTGTAACCCAAAACCACTAAAGGACCCGGAACTTTGACTACGTCTTTGAAATACACGCCGCTCCAATCGAACATTACTCCTTCGCTAGCCATACAACAAAAGCCAATAACGCCTAGCCAAATTAAGGTGGGGTCGGGTTTGAAAAAGGGTTTTTTCTTTTCGGTTTTTTGGGTTTCTTTGGCGCGGATGAGCAATTTGTAATTGAAGGCTACTAGCGCTACTACTATAGCTGCAATTATAATAAAGTGGGTATAAGTACTGAGTTCTAAGGCTAAAATTCCGAGACCGATTAAGGCTCCTGTAAAACCAGCCAAGCTCCACATTCCGTGAAAAGACAACATAATGTTGCGCTTAAAAAGGCCTTCGGTATACACGCCTTGGGTGTTTACTGAAATATTGGTTAAGTTGGCGGTAAGTCCAAAGGCAAAAAGCCCGAGAGCCAATTGCCAAGCGTTTTGTGCCAAAGCTAAATTGGTCAAACTAACAGCATATAATAAAATTGAGACAGGCAATACTCTGTGGCTTCCATAACGTGTGACCAATTTTCCTGAGAAAAACATCATAGTAAGTTGCCCCACAGGAAGCGCAAATAATATGGTGCCCAAAGTACCCTCACTGAGTTGTAAAGCGGTTTTGATGGTTGGAATTCGACTTGCCCAAGTGGCAAAAGTAAGTCCCATTCCGAAATAAAACATTGCCACCGCCCAACGTATTCTGTTGAGGTAAGAGACTTTGGCTTCGGCGTAGGCTTTTTTGTATTTCCCTTTGGGTTTCAATCGGCCTAAGAAGTTGAGGTAAATCAAAGGTGTTGGTTTTTAGAGTTTTAAGTGCCAAAATTACAAAAAAGAACGGCTTATTGTGTCATAATAACACATTTTAATGATTTACAACGATATTGTTTATAATTTAAACAGTTTTACAAAGAAAGGAAAAGACGTTTTACTATACACATAGCTACATAATACTATATGACTATCCTTGACTAGTACCATTTCACAGAATAAATTAGTTGTTGAATGTTTTTCACAAATATGATCCTTTTTGATCTTTGCGTCTCTGCGCCTTTGCGAGCCCAATTTCACGCAAAGGCGCAGAGACGCAAAGTATATTGTCATTATTTAGACTGTTGGTATGAGTTACGGACAGTCATATAATACTATATGAGAAATAGTACTATTTCTATTTTCTCTTTATACCTTTAGTATTAATCTATGATTCTAATGAAGTTAATTTTTATTAGAACTTCAATCAAAACTGCTTACCTTGATTCTTTGCTGTTGCTGATGGCTAGCGATGGCCGCTTCTATGATTTGCATCACTTGAACACCTTCTGCAGCGGAAACTGGGACTTTTTTTCCGTGAAGAATGGCTTGGTACACTCCCTCAAAAAAAGCATAGTAATTGCCTTGTTCTGTGGGCACGAATTCTTTGATAACAGTTCCATTGCTTTCGGTGTGGAGTAATCCTTTGAGGTGTTCGGGTTCGGTGCCCCAATCTGTGGTGTTGGGTTTTTTACCTAATTTTAATTCGTCTTCTTGCACATCACCACGAGCTTTTAGAAACGAACCTTTTTTGCCGTGAAGGGTATACGATGGATGCGGTTCGCGCACAAAAAAACCAGCTTTGAGTCGGACTCTTAAGTCAGGATAAAATAGGGTAATATCAATCCAATCGTCTACTAAAGAGTGGGCTCTAGTAATTCGGATGTCTCCGTTTACGGCATCTGGAAAACCAAACAAGCATAAGGCTTGGTCGATGATGTGAGGCCCTAAATCTTTCAGAATTCCAGCACCGGCATTTTGGGTTTCTTTGTGGACTTTTGGACTCAAATTAGGATTGTATCGGTCAAAATGAATTTCGGCCTCTACGATATCGCCTAGGATTTTGTCCTGAAGTATTTTTTGGACCGTTTTGAAGTCGCTGTCCCATCTTCGATTTTGAAAAACAGCCAATTGTAGTCCTTTTTCGTTGGCCAAAGCTGCTAGTTCTTGGGCTTCGGCAACGGTGGTGGTGAAAGCTTTTTCTACGATGGCGTGTTTTCCGGCGAGCAAGACTTGTTTGGCGTATTCATAATGCGTTCCCACAGGCGTATTCACAATTACCAAATCGCAATCGTCTTGGAGTAAAGCTTCTAAAGTGGCGTAGCTTTTTACTTCAGGGAAATCGGATTGGATGAGTCTTTTGCTGCGTTCCCAAGCGCCCGTTATTTCAAAACCAGAATGTAAATCGAGAAAAGGAGCGTGGAATACTTTTCCGGACATTCCGTAGGAGAGTAGTGCTGTTTTAATTTTTTGCATAAAAATGGGTTTGGAGTGGGACTTTTTATCTTGTTTTGGCTCTTTCATATTGTTTCGGCCAAGCTACGGTTTCCTTTAAGGCAGTAGCAAAATCTAACCCTAAATTAGGATTGCGAAGGGATTCTCTAGCAAAAAATACTAAGTCGGCTTGTGATTCAGACAGTATGTTTTCTGCTTGATGGGCTTCGGTAATCATTCCCACAGCTCCAGTGCGTATGCCGGTTTCCTTTTTAATTTTTTCAGCAAAAGGAACTTGATAGTTGGGACCAATGGTGATTTTTTGATGGGACACCAATCCACCAGAGGATACGTCTATCAAATCGACGCCTTTTTCTTTTAAAATTTGGGAAAGTTGCACCGATTCTTCTACCGACCAACCACCTTCGGCCCAATCGGTTGCTGATATTCTAACGAACAAAGGCAAATTCGAAGGCCATTCGGCTTGCACCGCAGTTACGGTTTCTAGCGTTAATCGAATTCTGTTTTCAAAACTACCGCCATATTCATCGGTTCTTTGATTCGTTAGAGGCGACAAAAACTGATGCAATAAATAGCCGTGAGCTGCGTGTATTTCCAGCACTTCGTAACCAGCTTGTACAGCACGTCGAGTCGCCGATTGAAAATCATTTAGTACTTTTTGAATGCCTAGGTTGTCGAGCGCGATTGGAGCGGTTTCACTCTCTTGATACGCTATTGCGCTTGGGGCAACGGTGGTCCATCCGCCTTCGTTTTCACTTAATTTTTTGTTGCCCAACCAAGGTGCCGAAACGCTGGCTTTTCTTCCAGCGTGTGCCAGTTGAATGCCCGGAATTGCGTTTTGAGATTTTATGAATTGGTTGATGGACTGTAGTTTTTTGATATGCTCGTCTTTCCAAAGTCCTAAATCTTCTGGTGAAATGCGAGCTTCGGGAGAAATTGCCGTAGCTTCTTGAATCAGCAATCCAGCACCTCCAGCGGCACGACTGCCCAAATGCACCAAATGCCAATCATTGGCAAAACCATCTGTAGCAGAGTATTGACACATTGGAGAAATAACGATACGGTTTTTGAAAGTGATACTTTTTAGCGTAAGCGGAGAAAACAAAAGACTATTCATATATACTGTAACTTTTAGGATGGAACATCGACCTATGAAGGCTGTACGGTTTAAAAAGTAAAGTTAAAGCATCTCTTTAAAGCAGTACTCTAAATTTTTGTATTTAACAAACATTTAAAACCGTATGTAGTATATTGCGCTATCAAATTAAAATAGAAACGCTACTTTTGTGCGTTATTTAAGAACTAAAAGTAAACAATGGAAATCGTTATCAAGTTTGCTCAATTTTTATTGAGTTTGTCCTTATTAATTATTCTACACGAATTGGGACATTTTATTCCTGCCAAATTATTCAAAACTAGAGTAGAGAAATTTTACTTGTTTTTTGACCTTAAATTTTCGTTACTCAAAAAGAAAATAGGCGAAACCGAATACGGAATTGGTTGGTTACCTCTTGGTGGTTATGTAAAAATCTCTGGGATGATTGACGAGAGTATGGACAAGGAACAAATGGCCTTGCCTCCACAACCTTGGGAATTCCGTTCGAAACCCGCTTGGCAACGTTTGATTATCATGTTAGGTGGTGTTACCGTGAATTTCATTTTGGCTTTCATTATCTATATAGGAATGGCTTTTGCTTATGGTGATGCTTTTGTGGCTATGGCCGATATGAAAGACGGATTATTGATAGAAAATCCGGTGATGAACAAAATTGGTTTCCAAACGGGAGATAAAATCCTCAGTATTGATGGCGAAAAAATAGAAAAATACGACAACGAAATCAATATGAAATTGATAATGGGGAAACAAGTCCAAATCGAAAGAAATGGCGCTGCTCAAACCATTCAAATGCCAGTTGATTTAGTAGACCAATTGTCAAAATTAGAAAAAGGGCCTTTAGTGAATATCCGTATGCCGTTTGCGGTTACCGCTATTCCTGAAGAATCTTTAAATAAACAATTACAGCCTAAAGACGTTATCGTTTCTATGAATGGCCAACCTGCCAAATATTACGACCAAGTTAAGGCCATCCTAAATGCGAACAAAGGTAAAACCCTTCCTGCAGTTGTAATTCGTAACGAAAAAGAAGTTCCCGTACAAGTAATTGTAAACCAAGAAGCGAAATTGGGAATACAAATGGGTAGTTTAGGATTAGAATCTTTAGAAAAATTAGGCTACTATAAAATCAGTAAGCAAGAATATGGTTTCTTCGAATCGATTCCGGTGGGAATTGAAAGAGGGAAAGACCAATTGTTAGGCTACGGCAAACAATTGAAAATGATTTTCAATCCAGAAACCAAAGCGTACAAACAAGTGGGTGGATTTGCAGCTATTTTTAATATTTTCCCAAGTTCTTGGAGCTGGGAAGTATTCTGGAACATCACCGCTTTGTTGTCGATTATGTTGGGGGTAATGAATTTATTGCCGATTCCAGCGTTGGATGGTGGACACGTAATGTTTTTGTTGTACGAAATCATTAGTGGCAAAAAACCAAGTGACAAATTCTTAGAGAATGCTCAAATGGTTGGTTTTGTTTTACTTATCTCATTGCTTTTATTTGCTAACGGAAACGACATTTACAAAGCGATTGTAGGCAGATAAAAAAAATCAAAAAAAAATTATTTTTTGTTTGCAAAACTTGAAATTAGGTGTATCTTTGCAACCGCTTAGACAAACAAACAATGTCAGTCAAAGCCACAGAAAACGTTCCTACTACGCATTATAATACACAGTTTCCTCCTTAGCTCAGTTGGTTAGAGCATCTGACTGTTAATCAGAGGGTCCTTGGTTCGAGCCCAAGAGGGGGAGCTTAAAAGCCTGACAGCAATGTCGGGCTTTTTTTATGGAATAAACTTTTCGGACTTGGTTTCATTCTAAATATTATCCTTTCTATTATAGTTTACCGATACTAATTACTTGTAAGATAATTTCGTTTTTCTTCTATTTACAAAGGTACTTCCCAACACATTTTTTGTAAGTTTGTAGGGATAGCATTTTCTGCTAATTCGCAAATGTCACGCTTTATAAAAAATTTATGCCTTTATTTCAAAATTCAGTTGTTGCTAAATATCTAAAAAAGCAAGATAAAACCCATCTCACAAAGCAATGGAATGACTTCAAAAATCATTTTCATAATCCTACTATCCAAGAAAATATTCGAAATAGTAAAGAAGAGCAATACCAAGAGGGATTTTTGAGGGATTTGTTTGTGAAAATTCTAGGCTACAGCCTTAATCCTGATACTAATTTCAACCTGACTACTGAATACAAAAACGTTAAAGATAGCAAGAAAGCCGATGGCGCTATTCTTGTTGACGATAAAGTAAAAGCGGTAATTGAACTCAAAGGCACCAACACTACCGATTTAGGGAAGATAGAAACACAGGCTTTTGGCTATAAAAACAACCAACCTGATTGTGTGTATGTAATTACTTCCAACTTTGAGAAGATTCGTTTTTATATAGACAATGCCATAGAACACATTGAGTTTAATCTTTTCACGCTAACCGAAGCCGATTTTGACTTACTGTATTTGTGTTTAGCATTTGAAAATATTTCCAAAAACATTGCCAAGAAAATCAAAGACGAATCGGTAAGTGAGGAAGATGTCATTACCAAAAAGCTGTACAAAGATTACTCCCTATTTAAAAGAGAGTTGCACCAAAACCTCGTACAATTAAATCCTGAATTTGATCCTTTAGACTTATTCAAGAAATCTCAAAAATTACTAGACCGCTTTTTGTTCCTGTTCTTTGGAGAAGACCGCCATTTGCTACCTCCCAATTCGGTTAGATTGATTTTGGCACAATGGAAGCAGTTACAAGAATTAGACGAATACACGCCACTTTATGACCGTTTCAAAAAATATTTTGGGTATTTGAACACAGGCTACAAGGGAAAACAATACGATGTATATGCCTATAACGGTGGACTTTTTAAGCCCGATGCCATTTTAGACAGCATAAAAATTGACGATGATTTATTGTACACCCATACTTTAAAACTCTCTGAATATGACTTCGCCAGCGAAGTAGATGTAAACATATTGGGGCATATTTTTGAAAACTCTTTGAACGAGTTAGACGAAATAAAAGCTCAATTGGAGGGAACCGATATTGACAAAACCAAAACCAAACGCAAGAAAGACGGCGTTTTTTATACCCCAAAATACATTACCAAATACATAGTCGAAAATACGATTGGTAAATTGTGCGAGGAAAAGAAAGTAGCACTGGTAATAAATGATGAAGACTACTTTGCAACAAAGGAGCATGCTCCTTTGCCAAAAAAGAAAAAACAAGAATTATTAGAAAAACTGGACACTTACAGAAAATGGCTATTACAACTCACTATTTGTGACCCTGCTTGTGGCAGTGGTGCTTTCTTGAACCAAGCTTTGGATTTTTTAATTGAAGAACACCAATATATTGACGAACTGCAAGCAAAGTTATTTGGCGATGCCTTGGTGTTAACCGATATGGAAAACAGCATTTTGGAAAACAACCTTTTTGGAGTAGACTTAAATGAAGAAAGTGTAGAAATTGCCAAACTCTCCCTATGGTTACGCACTGCACAACCTAATAGAAAACTAAACGATTTAAGCGGCAATATTAAATGTGGCAACTCCTTGATTGATGATCCAGAAGTGGCGGGAGACAAAGCCTTTAATTGGCAGCAAGCCTTTCCGCAGGTGTTTAATGAAAAACAGAAAAAACCATTTCATATTACAACAGCCATTCACGATAGTCGCACTTCACAAAGGATGATTGACTACAAGGTGCGAGAGAATAGAGCATTGGGAACTATGCCTGAGCCACAAATTATTCCGTTAACAGAAGACGAAGAAACTATAATTGTTGAAAAAATTGCTGAAATTGTTACAAAAGACAATCTTTCTGTAATGGCGTTTAATGTCTGTAAAGACCACATGCATCTCGTATTAGTTTGCGAAGAAGAAGAGGTATCTAAAATTGTGCAAAAAATAAAAGCTATAACTGCAAGAGCTGTAAATATACATAGAGGCGTCACAATAACAAAACAGGAGCAAATAACAATGGAGCATGCTCCATTGTCTTTAGAAAAGCATGCTCCATTGTCTTTAGAAAAGCATGCTCCATTGTCTTTAGAAAAGCATGCTCC
>ERZ650300.172-NODE-172-length-35736-cov-19.021244_pt1 | contig 35736 bp, 32 predicted proteins | sample MGYA00376236_ERZ650300 | MGnify/ENA primary metagenome ERZ650300 (study PRJEB26733, sample SAMN07839303) | wastewater metagenome | biome: urban; feature: wastewater treatment plant; material: waste water | place: USA: North Carolina | collected 2016-04-28 ...
AATACCTTAATAAATACTTAATGGTAAAAAATAAAAATCTTAATTTTAAAAAATGAATAAACTAAACATAGACATTTACAGTTTTTCTTATAAAAAAGGCGGAATACCAGTAGACAACAGCGGAAATGGCGGCGGTTTTGTATTCGATTGTAGAGGAATTCTCAATCCGGGAAGAATAGAAGAATACAAACCTCAAACTGGTAATGACAAAGGCGTTCAAGAATTTCTAGAAACCAAAACTGAAATGCCTCAATTTATAGACCTCATCAAAAATTTAGTAAGCATTACCATCAATGATTATATCGCTCGTGGTTTTGACCATTTGCAAATTGCTTTTGGTTGTACTGGTGGTCAACACAGAAGTGTGTATTGCGCCATTAAACTAGGCGAATTTTTGCAGGAAAAATATCCGGAATTGGTAAATGTTAAGATAACACACAATGAACAACCTCAACTTAATTAATAGTGTAAAATCTGCAATATTCATTCTACATGATTAAGAAAGCGCTCATTTTCGCAGCAGGAAAAGGAACTCGGTTAAAACCTTTTACAGATAGCCATCCTAAAGCTTTGGCTTTGGTAAATGATGTTCCGTTGCTGGAAAGAAATATAAAATATCTGCAAAGTTTTGGAGTTACAGAATTTGTGATTAATGTGCATCATTTCGGGGAACAAATTGTAGAATTTTTAGAAAAAAACAATCATTTTGGAGCCAAAATTGATATTTCTGATGAAAAAGATGAACTTCTAGAAACTGGAGGTGGCTTGCTTTTTGCTCAAAAATATCTGGAAAACGAAGAGAATTTCCTGATTATGAATGCTGATATTCTTACCGATTTAAACATTCATGAATTGGTAAAATTCCACGAAAAGCATCTTCCATTAGCTACTTTAGCGGTTTCGGACAGAAATTCTTCTCGAAAACTTTTCTTTAACTCAGAAATGGTTTTAAAAGGTTGGATGAACAAGAATTCTGGAGAAACCAAAATGGCAGAATTCAATAGCGACTTTAAAGAGTTGGCTTTCAGCGGAATACATTGTATTAATTCTTCTATCTTTGACAAAATAAAAAGAAGAGGAAAATTTTCTATCATGGAAGAATATTTGGATTTAATGTTTGAAAATAACATCTTAGGATTTCAGCACGAAGCTAGATTAATAGATGTAGGAAGACCCGAATCTGTGATAGAAGCGGAAAAACATTTTAAATAAATGAACCATTAAGTTTTCAAATAAATTTTAAAAATTATTAAGAAATTAATGGTAAAATAAAACTAAATTTTTAAAAAAATGCTAGACGATAACGCATCAGAAGATAAAAGATTACAAGAAAGTTTAAGACAAAAAACTTGGGACGAAACCGTAACCAAAGATTCTTGGATGGTTTTCAAAGTGATGTCTGAATTTGTAGATGGCTACAAAAAATTAGCCAAAATAGGACCTTGTGTTTCTATTTTCGGTTCTGCAAGGTTAAAACCAGAAGACCCTTATTATCAAATGGCGGTAGATATTGCCAGAAAAATTACAGAAATTGGCTTCGGTGTCATTACTGGAGGCGGTCCTGGAATTATGGAAGCAGGAAACAAAGGAGCGAGAGAAGGCAACGGAAAATCCATTGGATTAAACATAGAATTACCATTTGAACAAAATTTTAATCCTTTTATAGATAAACCTTACTCGATTAATTTTGATTACTTTTTCGTAAGAAAAGTGATGTTTGTGAAGTATTCTCAAGGCTTTATTGTTTTACCGGGAGGTTTCGGAACGCTGGATGAACTTTCGGAAGCGTTAACATTAATTCAGACGCATAAAATTGGCAGATTCCCAATTGTTTTGGTGGGAACAGAATTTTGGAGCGGACTTCTGGATTGGTTTACCGGAACTTTACTGAAAAATCATTTGATTAAAGAAGAAGATTTAAGTCTTTTCCGAGTGGTAGATACAGCAGATGAAGCCGTGGCTCACATTAAAGCTTTCTACGATAAATACTCTGTAAGCGTAAATTTCTAGAATTTGGCATAAGATTTGACATTTTTTATATACATTTGAAAAAAATACAACTTTGAAAAAAGTATTAAATAAGAAAAAAATGAAAAAATTTATAGGAATAATCGCAATAGGTTTAATCACAATGCTGATGAGTTTTACACTCTCAGATTTTTATTCTTCTATGACCAAGGTAGATTATGTAGAAGGCAGTAAAACGCTAAAATTCACTACAAAATTAAACTCTGGACACATTGCAGAAGTTTTAAAAATTAATCCTAATACTACTGCTTTTGAAGCGGAAGTGAAAAGATATGTAAATGACCATTTTGATGTGTATGTAAACGGTCAAAACAAAGCGCTTACGTTTACAGGAAGTCAAGTGAATGGAGAAAGTGTTTGGGTATATTTCGAAGCGAATGGCGTTTCTGATATTTCTAGCTTAAAAATTAAGAACAACATTTTACTAGAAGCATATCCTAAACAACTCAACTTGGTAAACATTGCTTACAAAGGCACTCAAAAGAACATGACTTTTATGCGTGGTAAAGAAGTAAACGAAGTTTCTTTCTAGAAATTTTTAAACGAAATAGTGAAGCCTTACAGAATTTTGTAAGGCTTTTTGGCTTTTGTAAGTACAGACTACAAGTCGACTCTATTGGAACTAAATAATAAAGAATCCCCAAAATACTACTTTCATCTAGCGTTATTTCATCAATTCTCTATTTAAAAATTCTTTATTTAATTTTTTGAATTATTAATTCTTTAGACATCTCTTCCAAAGAATTATATTCATCAAAATGCAAATGATAATTTATAGGGACAGAATCTTGCGCCAAATTTAATAAATGATTTGCTAATGATATAAGACCTTCTTTATTGGCGGATAAAATGATTTCTTTATTATCTGTAATTTGGGTTTCTATTTTAAAATTATCATGCCAATTATATTGAAAGCCATTAGTTTTACTAAATTCTGGTATTTTAAGTATTATTTCCATTTTTTTTCTATTTGTTTTTCTTGGTTATCTAATTTCATCCAAAGTTAATAAAAAAACAGCCCCAAAAGATGGAGCTGTTTATAGTATTAGCAATATATCGTCTTATTTCAGACCTTTCACAGAGAAATTATCTATTTCCCATCTAGTTGAAGCCCCTTGAACAGAAGTGTATTTAAAAGCAACTATTAAATCTTTACCTTTAAAAGCACTTACATCTACAAGACCTGAGTTCACGAATCCATTAAAGCCTGCTAAATCAGTATCTAAATTAGCATTAGCTTTAGTCCAATTGGTGGTATTAACATCACCAGTATAATTATCCGTAACATAAACTTCTAGCGGATTACCTTGATAATTACCATCTGTTTCAAAAGAGAAATAAACTTTCTGATAACCATTACCTGGAATCGCCCATTTTTTAGAAATTAACCAGTCTTCATTTGGAGAACGATTTCCATCAAAATAAGCACTTGGCGCAGGATTACCGTACGTAGTTGTAGCCCAAGTTTGTGTTCCTAAAACATTTACAGTTGACCAGTTTGCTAAATTAGTAAATCCGTCAGAATAAATATTTTCATATATTGGCAACGTACCATCACATCTTTGTGCTTCAAAATCAGCATTGTATTGAAACGGAACAATTAATTGATAAGTGCCATTAAACACACTTACCACAGCATAAATATCTCCTTTACCACTATCTAGCATTGCATTAGCAAAAGAAGCTTGTGTATTGGTTCTCACAATAATTTTGTTTCCTGAGCAATCCACTAATGTTCTGTTTCCTGAATAAGTGTTTCCTAGTTCTGAATCGGCAAATTGTACATTCTTAATTTTTACCCATTTACCAACATCATCTGGTGTAATATCTGATATTTTTATTTCTGTTGGTGTTACAGTGCTAATCCCTTCATTAGAATCAAATAAATATTTGTAAACGTCTGCTTCTGCAATAAAACCAAGGCTTGAACCATTAAGAGTACCAATTTGGAATTCACCATTATATTTACCTACATATAAATCTTTAAGTTTCACAATGAGCGTTTTACCTACTTTGAATCTTGAATCTTGATAGATCGTTCTTGCTTTATTGATATTAACTCTAATACCTCCTGTTCCATCTTCTATGTAAACAAATCGGTAAATATTATTGGTTTCGTCATTTGCAGTTATTTTTGCTTTAACATAAATATTATCCGAAATTAGAACATTACTACCAGTAAACAACTTCTTAACATCTGCAATAGACTTCAAAGTAGCCGTAGTAGTATCAAAACTACAAGGATCTGCAGTAATACCATCTTTTCTAGGGAAATTTTTCATTCCGCTTAAATCTGATGCTTTGTTGATATAAAACTGGTAAGTAGAATTATATTTACTTAAAATTCCTATGAAATCACCTTTACCAGAAGGAAGCGTTTGGCTTGCAAAAGAAGCAAAACCACTATTTCTAACAACCATAGTTGCCGTAGTAGGATTGGTATAGGTAGCATCATTAATTGCTCTATCAACTGGAGAACTAGAATTATCTGGTGCATAAATGGAACAAAGTACTTTAGCATCAAATTCTGCATTAGAAACTTTAATTAAGCAACCTAAATATTGATTTTGGTCTGCTGCATTTCTAATTTGAGTTAAAGTCATTTCTTTAGGAACCATTGTTGCTTTTTCTGTACATGATCTTACAACTGAACTAAAAACTAATTTTTCAGGAATTCTACCAAATTCAATCAAGTTATTAGTAGGGTTAAGTCCATAATAACCTAGTTGCTTAATCCCACCATAAGTTCCCATAGCAAGTCCTTTTAATTTTATATACACTTTATAACCTTGAGGATATCTTGTGTATAAACTTACGGCATTAGCACTTACAACTAAACCTTGCGAAGGATTAGAAGGAGAGTCTTGAACGTAAAGATATTTGTAGATATTACCAGATTCATCACTAGAAGCTACATAACCTTCTACATAAGCATTTTCGGTGAATGGTTGGTTTTGAGCTTTGTTTTTTAAATCCAACAAAGACCATTTTACAAATTCATTCTTTGGGTCTGTAAAATAAGAATCGTTTGCGCACTGATTGTTATTTAAATCTGGCGAAGCATATTCATCATCATGTACACATCCTGTAAGAAAAACAACAAGTGTAATGATGAAAACTCTTATGATTGAAAAATATTTTTTCATATATTATATTTATATTTTTTTAAAATCTTAAATAAACATTAGCAAAGAACGTAGATCCTCTGTCATACCATAATTTCGGACCAAAATACGGTGTAGCTCTATTCAATTCCTCTAAAGCATCTGGGAAGTTTACAATTCTTCCTTGCTCATAACCTCCAGTTACATAGTTTCTATTTCCTTCAAACAGTTTTTTAAGTCCCAAATGTTTAAAATTAGCTGTTTTGAACCAATCAGTATTGATAAAGTTATTTAAAGTTAAGCTAATTCCCATTCTATATTTGCCTAATAAATAAGATTTACCAAAATTAGCATTAAACATTAGTTGATTATCAAATTTTTTCTGAGCAGTTATTTGCTGAATTAATTCCGGTGTTACTCCAGAATAGTTATCTCCTGTTAAAGGATCGGTATATAAAACAGCCGTTTTATTAAGTGCTGAAAAATCCAAGTATTGATCTGCAAGATAATTTGCAGATATACCTGCCCACCAATATTTAGGAGAATTGTATCTTATACCTAAAGAAGCTGCTTTTTGAGGAGTTCCAGCAATTTTATAATTCTTAATATTTGCAGTTCCCCAGTAATCAGTTCCTCTATATTTATTTTCATCATCATAAGTAGCAACATTAGGATTGTTGGTAATTCTATAGTCACCATAACTACCTACTGCAGTTACGCTAAGAGTAGGTGTAACTTTTACTTCTGCACCTAATTCCAAACCTTTATAGGTTTTATCAATATTGGTGAGTATTTCTGCACCAAGTGCATTTCCACTACTACCTGTACTTTGTACAATATCAAAATAGTACCTAGAAATATCTGTAGCTTTTTGTATAGTAGTATAATAACCTGTTAGTCTTAATTTAAGAACTTGTCCTCTGATAATGTAACTTAAATCATTAGAGTTAATTTGTTGATTGGTAAGATTATCAGTTATTCTGTTTGTGGTTCTTGGATTAATGAAAATTTCATTAAGAGTAGGAGCTAATGAAAAATAAGCACCATTATATACTAAGAAATTTTTACCATTAATTTTGTAGGTAACTTTTGCTTTCAAACCAGCATCTACAGCATCATACACATCACTTTTACCTTTTGAACCGTTTCCTGCTGCATAAAAATAATTTCTAAATTTACCATCTCTGTAAGATTCTGAATAAGAAGAGAAAATAGAGGCTACTACATTCCATCTTGGCAAATCTACTTCTGTAGATAGATTTAATGCATAAGAATCTCTGTAAAGCATATAAGAATATTGCGTTCTATCTCCTTCATAAACTTTATAATCAGGGTTATCTAGATTCCACTGATTAGCACCTTCTGGTCCATAAGCATCTAAATTTTGAGCAAATTTTGCGCCTAATAAATCTTTTACTCTTCTAAAGTTATCTGACTCTAATTTCTGGTAATTAAAGTTTGCATTAAATTTCCAGTTATCTTGAAATCTTGTATCAAAGTGAGAAACAATATTATATGTTTTATCTTTATTTACATCTTCAACCATACTATAACGTGCTCCAAGATCAATGTTACCATAATTGTCTTGATACAACCCAGCCCAATCAATCTGCGCATTCGCTTTAAATTCTTCAGCTGTATAATCACCATAGCTAGGTAATTTTCTATAATAAGTAGGGTTAGGATCTGCTGCATGGAACCAATCTAATCTACTTCTAGCATCGCTACCTTGTTGGTATGAGAAAGTAGTATTTAAATTAGATTTTTTACCAATTTTCCAGAAATGCTCTAATTGGAATACCGGTTCAAAAACGTTTCTAATTCTAGAATTTCTTTTTTCTCCGTCTTGCCATCCCCAATAAGAGTTATAGTCTTTACCCATAATGTCATAGACTTCTTGAGTATTAGGACTATTAGAAGCTCTGTAAGTAGGCGCACCAAAAGCAGTAAAGTTTAATGCATGTTTTTCGCCAAGTCTTTTTTCAATAGAAGCAAAATATGCATAAGCATCTTGATAAGTACCTTCTATAGTACCTTCATCTGCCCATCTTCTAGAGCCTGAGAATGAAAATGCCCATCCGTTTTTAAGCAACCCAGAATTATAGGTAGCCATTGCTCTATTAAAATAACTTCTATTGGTATAAGAATAAGCTAAAGAAACACCTTTTCTATAAGAAGAAGCTCTAGTGTTATAATAAGTAACACCACCCAAATTTCCAAAAGTATATTCAGATGGAGTAATATTTTCTACATTTTCTAGCGGATATCTGGTTACATCATTAAGACCTCCCCAGTTACTGAAATCTACTTTACCGTCATCATTTTTAGACATTGGAGAACCGTTAAACAATACGTCTTCAAAACGGTTATCAACACCTCTTGGTCTAAACCAATAAGCACCTAGTTCAAAAGCTGCTACATTAGCAAAAGCATCTCTACCAGAACTTAGTAAACCAACTGTTGGCTGAGACTTATTATCGTCATCAGCATTTGCTGTATCATCTACAGTAATAACTCCTAGATCTGAATGGTCGGAAACAGGGCTTAAAACAATAGCGCCTAAATCTTTTCTTTTTTCGTCTGATACTACGTCAAATTCTATAATTTTGTCATCAAAGCCTGGCTTTGAAATTGTAATTGAATAATGTCCCGGTTTTAAATCTACAAATTGGAAATAACCAATTTTGTCTGCCGTAACATCATTTTGTGAATCTTTCAAATCTACTCCAGCACTTTCTACAGGTTTGCCTGCTCCATCTTTTAGATAAGCATATACAGTAGTTTGTGCCTGAAGCGCTGAGAAAGAAAGCATCCCAAATAATGAGATAATAGATAATTTCTTAATCATAACATTAATATTATTTTTTCCTTCAAAACAATAGTGAACTATTGAACTTACAAATTTATGTCAAATTTCTTATACTTTAACTTTTTTTAATTTTTTTTTGACAAAAATTAAACCTAATAATTGTCATATTTTTTTTAATATTGTTTAATATCATGCTAATCTGGCATTTTTTTGGATATATATTTGCAAATAATTATATGCGTTATTCGAACTAAATGATTTAAATTTGTAACCCACTTTTTAATTTTATAAAATGAGAAAATATTTTAGCCTTATTGCAATAGCGATTTTCTTTATAGGATTTGCTCAAAAACCACAAGTTCAGGTTAAAAGAGCTACTATTGCTTTCCTAAATGTAGAAAACCTTTGGGACACCATTCCATCTGCTGATTACATTGATGGAACCTTACCTATCAATCACCCAAATTTCCATAGAAGCGTACCTATTGATTCTCTTAAATTTTTACCTGTAACAGAAGAATATAAAGGTCAATGGAGCGACGAATTACTTATCGGAAAAAAAGTAATCAGATACCAGAACTTAGCAGATGATTTTACTCCAAAAAGTGCTAAAAACTATAATTCTAAAGTTTACCAAACTAAACTTGCGAATGAGTCAAAAGTAATCTCTGAACTAGGATACCAATACACCAAAACTTTACCCGCAATTGTAGGTTTAATAGAAGTAGAAAACAGACAAGTTGTTCAGGACTTAATTAAACAACCTGCGCTTAACAAAGTAGAATGGGGAATTGTACATTACAATTCTTATGACGCGAGAGGAATAGACGTAGCTGTAATTTACCAAAAGAAAAGATTTACCGTAACAGATTCTTACAAAAAAGAAGTGGTAAATTATAATGACGAAGGCAGAAGAAGTTACACCAGAGATGTTCTGGTAGTAAAAGGTTTACTAGACGGAGAAAAAGTAGCGGTTTTCATGAACCACTGGCCAAGTAGAAGTGGTGGCGAAGCGGCATCTGCACCAAGAAGAAATGCTGCTGCTGCAGTTTTAAAAGCAGAAATGGATAAAATAAGAGCCGAAGAACCAGATAGACTTCTTTTTGCAATGGGCGACTTTAATGACGACCCGGTAAATGTGAGTTTAACAAAACATTTAGGAGCTGTAGGTGATAAAAAAGAATTATCAGAAGAAAGACCTTACTATAATTTAATGTATAAAATGTTCAAAAGCGGTGTAGCATCATTAGGTTACAGAGACGCTCCGAACTTATTTGACCAAATTATCGTATCTAAAAATGCTTTATCTGATACACTTCAAAAAAATTACAGTGTTTACAAAGCTGAAGTATTCGCTCCTTCTTACCTCATCACACCAAATGGACAATACAAAGGTTATCCTTTCCGTTCTTGGGCTGGAGATACTTTTACAGGAGGTTACAGTGATCACTTCCCTTCTTTAGTAGTTTTACAAAAAGAATTTACACCAGCTCAATAAGCTGTAAATAAATAAAAATTAGACCGCTTCAATTCTTTTGGAGCGGTTTTTGTTTTTTATGATTAACTTTACTTTAAAATAAAACCACCTCATCATGAAAAAATTAATTCTAATTATTGCTACAATATTCTTAATTATCAGTTGTAGTAGCCCACAAAATATTGCTAAAGATGCCAATAACCAAACTGCAATGAAGCCAGAAAAAAATGATGATGGAGAATGGGATTTAGAAGTAATCGACACTCAATATGATTATTTCTTAAACGCTATTGCAAAACCAATGAGCTTTTATTCCGAAGAATATTTGAAATCTAGAAACACTTTCCTTGTAAACGAATGGAACAGTTATTACTATTCTGGAAGATATAGAAACATCATAGAATCTTCTATTGACTATGACCCAAATGAAAAATACGGCTTAAAATTCGAGTATAAACTGTATCAGGTTTTTGCTTATGTACAATGGAAATACGGTCTAAAACTACAAGGTTTAAGCATGACAGAAGTAAGATAATTTCTAAAATGTAGAAAACAAAAAAAGGTTCAGAATTACTCTGAACCTTTTTTATTGAAATTAAAAGTGATTATAATTTATTATAATTTTCTTCTACTTTATCCCAGTTGATTACTTCAAAAAATGCTGAAACATAATCTGGTCTTCTGTTTTGGTAATGCAAGTAATAAGCATGTTCCCAAACGTCTAAACCTAGAATTGCAGGATTTCCGCAACCCACTCCTGGCATTAAAGTATTATCTTGATTAGCCGAAGAACAAACTTCTAAGCTACCATCTTCTTTTTTACATAACCAAGCCCAACCAGAACCGAATCTCGTTTTAGCAGCCGTAGAAAAATCTTCTTTGAATTTTTCAAAACCACCATAAGCTTCGATAGCTGTTTTTACATTTCCTACAGGCTCTTTGCTTCCTCCTGGAGTAAGAATTTCCCAGAAAAGCGTGTGATTAAAATGACCACCACCATTATTTCTAATAGCAGGAACATCAGAAGCTGTTTTACAAATTTCTTCTATTGTTTTTCCTTCGTGCTCTGTACCTTTTATAGCATTGTTTAGGTTATCTACGTAAGCTTGATGATGTTTTGTATGGTGAATTTCCATAGTTCTTGCATCAATTACTGGTTCAAGAGCATCATAAGCGTAATTTAATTTTGGTAATTCGAATGACATAATGTTTATGTTTTTAAATTTCTCCAAAGATAAAAATTCTCATCATACTTTCATTTATAATTTTTTTTAAAAATTTTATACTTAATATAGATGAAACCAAATATTACCTTTCTCACAAAAAAAGAACACGCAAAATACGTGTTCTTACTTTTTATCTAAATTTTATATTGAAAGTCTTTTATCTATTCATAGACATTAAGAACTCTTCATTATTTCTAGTGGTTTGCATTTGTTTTTGTACAAATTCCATTGCTTCTAGAGGATTCATATCTGCTAAATATTTTCTAAGAATCCACATTCTTTGTTGCGTAACATCATCATGCAATAAGTCGTCTCTTCTGGTAGAAGAAGCCACTAAATCTACAGCTGGGAAAATACGCTTGTTAGAAATTTTTCTATCCAACTGAAGTTCCATGTTCCCCGTTCCTTTAAATTCTTCGAAGATTACTTCGTCCATCTTAGAACCTGTATCAATAAGTGCAGTCGCAATAATGGTAAGTGAACCGCCGTTTTCTATTTTTCTAGCAGCCCCGAAAAATCTCTTTGGTTTGTGCATAGCATTCGCATCTACACCACCAGAAAGCACTTTTCCTGAAGCTGGCGTTACGGTATTGTAAGCTCTTGCCAATCTGGTGATAGAATCTAATAAAATCACTACATCATGACCACATTCTACCATTCTTTGCGCTTTTGCCAAAACCAAATTCGCTACTTTCACGTGTTTTTCTGCAGATTCATCAAATGTAGAAGCAATTACTTCTGCATTTACACTGCGTTCCATATCTGTAACTTCTTCTGGTCTTTCGTCAATCAAAAGAATCATCATATATGCTTCTGGATGGTTCGCCGAAATAGAATTTGCAATTTCTTTCAATAGCATGGTTTTACCCGTTTTTGGTTGGGCAACAATCATGGCACGTTGTCCTTTACCAATCGGAGCAAAAAGGTCTACAATTCTGGTAGAAATCGTAGCATTTTTCCCTGCTAAATTAAATTTTTCTTGTGGAAAAAGTGGCGTTAAGTATTCAAACGCTACTCTGTCTTTTATAAAGTCTAAATCTCTACCATTTACTTCTAAAGCTCTCTGTAGAGAAAAGTATTTTTCGCCTTCTTTAGGTAATCTTACAATTCCTTTTACAGAGTCACCCGTTTTAAGTCCGTAATTTCTGATTTGTTGTGTAGAAACAAATACATCATCTGGTGAAGAAATGTAAGAAAAATCTGCTGAACGAAGGAAACCGTAATTGTCTGGTAAAATTTCTAAAACACCTTCTACTGTTACAATATTGTCAAAGTTAAAATCTTTTTTAGGTGGATTTTCTTCGGTGTTTTCTTGGTTTCCGTGAGATTGATTTTGATTTTGGTTATTTTGAGCACCATTTCCGTTTTGATTACGGTTTTTATTTTTTTGTTGATTTTGCTGATTCTGTTGGTGCTGTTTTTGCTTTTGCTGATTCTGTTGCTTCTGCTGATTTTGATGAGAAGCAGCCTGTGGAATTTCTGGCTCCGCATCTTCGGTTTTTGCGACTACCGCAGTTTCTGTAGTTTCTGCAGTAACTTCTGTCTCTGTAGCTTTTTCTTCTGTTTTAGGAGCAATTCTTTTTCTTTGCTTTTTAGAAGAAGTATTTGCTTCCGCAGGTTTTTCTGCTGCTTCTACTTTCGGTTCTGTTACTTCTTCAGGTTTCGCTTCAGGAGTAGTTTCTTCGAAGAGTTCTGCAGGTTTTTCTACGGGTTTAGTCGCTACTTTCTTTTTTGCAGGAGCTTTCGCTTTAGGTTTTGGAGATTCTTGTTTTTCTTCCATAGTATTTTCGGTAGCGTTAAAATATTCCTTTGTAACTTTCGGATTAGAAGCTTGGAAATCTAAAATAGCAAAGACGATGGTTTCTTCAGTACTATTTCTAGGAATTTTAACGCCTAAATCTTTTGAGATTTTGGTCAGTTCCGATAAGGACTTAGACCTTAACGTTTCAATATTAAACATAAAATATGTGAAAAAGTTGTAATAATATAAGTAATTGTAAGTAAGAAAGTTGAATCAGGCGATTCTTCTTTTTTGCTGAACTTGTTACTTGCAAATCTACACTTTTTTTGACAAATACAAAAAAATAAATTATTTTTGCACTGAAATGATACAGAGAATACAAACTATATTTTTACTGATTGTAGTATTGGCGCAAGTTGCACTGCATTTTACAGGGTTAGATGTAGCGCTTTTTGGCAGTATTTATGTCATTGCTACCCTAAGTTTAGTATCATTTTTATTGGCTTTACTATCTATTTTCAGTTACAAAAAGAGAATGAGACAGATTCTGTTGAATAATATCAACATTTTCATAAACGCTTTGTTGACTGGTTTATTGATGTATTGGCTACTAAATTTATCTGGAGGAATAGATTTTCCTGAGAAAGGTATTGAGTTGGCATTCCCTCTGATTTCTTTGTTTTGTTTGTTTATGGCAAACATCTTCATTAGAAAAGACGAGAAACTCGTAAAATCTGTAGACAGAATTCGATAAATCTTACCAACGATTTATTTTGAGTGAAAACAGTTTCGGAAACGAAGCTGTTTTTTTTATTTAAATCTTCAAATTCTTTCATTTTCAAATTTTCAAATTAAAAAAGTGTAATTTTGCACTTTATTTTAAATATAAATGAGTCCACTAAAAAGAATACTTGCTTTTGCAAAACCTCATCAGAAATATCTTTTTTTAAGTATATTTTTCAATCTTTTATATTCCGTTTTTCAGATTTTTTCCGTTTTGGTCATGCTTCCTGTGCTACAAATGATTTTCAATGTAGACCAAGAAAAAATTACCAAACCTGTTTACAGCGGAAAGTTTTCAGAATATTTTTCTTATATCAAAACTTCTGCTTTTTACAACATCCAAGAAAGCATCACAGAATATGGCGCCATAAAAGTTTTGGCAGCGCTATGTATTATCACCGCAACTTCATTCTTGTTTAGAAATATTTCTAGATATTTTGGTTCATTCATGCTGGTGAACTACAGAGTAGGCATTACCAAAGATTTAAGAAGCAAAGTCTATCAAAAATTTCTAAAATTACCGGTTTCTTTCTTCACAGAACAGAGAAAAGGTGACATGATGAGTAGAATTTCAAACGACATCGGGAGTATCGAAAATTCTATTATGGGAAGTTTGGTAGACGTAATTAATGCGCCTTTTATGATTACGGCTTCTCTTATCACGCTATTTGCGCTTTCACCAAGTCTAACCTTGTTCTCTCTATTGGTTTTCCCTGTAATGGGCGGAATCATTTCTTGGGTAGGAAAAAGCCTGAAAAGAAAGTCTAAAAAAGCACAAGAAGAACTCGGAAATCTTTTTTCTATCGTAGATGAAACCTTGAAATCATCAAAAATCATTAAAATTTTCAATGCTGATATCATTCTAAACGCTCGTTTTGAAAAAACCACACAAAACTGGAAAAATCATGCGATTGCCATGAGCCGAAGAAGAGAATTGGCTTCTCCAAGTTCAGAATTTCTAGGTTCGGTAACCATTTTGTTAATCACTTGGTTTGCTGGAATCCAAATTCTAGAAAAACAAACCATGGATGCGGTAACTTTCATAGGATTCATCGCTATCTTTTTCCAAATTCTAGAACCTGCCAAAAGATTATCTGCCGCTATTTCTAACATGCAAGGTGGAATTCCTGCAGTGCAAAGAGTTCTGGAAGTTTTAGATTACGATTTAAAGGTAGAAGAAATTGCCCATCCTATTTCTATCAAAAACCTCAATCATCAAATAGAATTCAAAAATATTTCTTTCTATTACGACAAAGACAATCAAATTCTTAAAAATTTCAATTTGACTATTCCGAGAGGAAAAACAGTGGCTTTGGTAGGACAATCAGGAAGCGGAAAAACCACGATTGCCAATCTTTTAGCCAGATTTTATGATGTAACAGATGGTGAAATTTTAATCGACGGCATCAATATTAAGGACTTAAATTTAACTGAATACCGTAAACTTCTAGGAATGGTTACTCAAGAATCGGTATTGTTTAATGACAGTGTTTACAACAACATTTGGATGGGAAAAACTGAAGCATCGGAAGAAGAAGTGATTCAAGCTGCAAAAATTGCCAATGCTCATCAATTCATAGAAAACTTACCAGAAAAATACCAAACCAATATTGGCGATGACGGAAACAAGCTTTCTGGCGGACAAAAACAAAGGATTTCCATTGCAAGAGCAGTGCTTAAAAATCCGCCAATTATGATTCTAGACGAGGCTACTTCTGCACTGGATACAGAATCTGAACGTTTGGTTCAAGATGCTTTAGATCACATGATGGAAAACCGAACTTCTATCGTAATTGCACACAGACTTTCGACGATTCAAAAAGCAGATCACATCGTAGTAATGGAACGCGGAAACATCGTAGAACAAGGCACTCATGACGAATTGATTACCAATAATAACGTTTATAAAAAGTTAGTAGAATTACAGAATTTTGGTTAAAATGACTTCTCAAAAGAATGATGAAAGAAAAAATTTTCTTGAAAAAAAATTAAAGGAAAATTCAAAAAAGAAATTAAAAATCATTTGGGCTATTTTTGTTTCAATAATTTGCCCTTTTATATTACCATTTTTCCCCATGAAAAAATCAGTTAATTTTGCAACAGGAATAGGATATTGGAATGCGGTAATGCTATTTGGAATCATGATTCTCATTTTTATGCCATATTTGATATACAAAGAATATGACCAAATGAAGAGAAATAAATATGATATTGAAAGAGAGCTAAAAAGTTTAAAATAAAACCCGCAAAGATTATATAGTCTTTGCGGGTTTTTAATTTTTATTCATATAAAGCGAAAGATTACTCTTTCATCTTCGCAATCACATCTATTCCGCCTTTGGTTTTATCACCAATTTTACAAGTAATTTCTGTGTCTAACGGTAAGAAAACATCCATTCTAGAACCGAATTTAATGAATCCAAATTCGTGACCAGCCTTAGAAGTATCACCTTCATTACAATAGAAAACAATTCTACGTGCTACATAACCAGCAATCTGGCGAAAAACCACTTTATGATTGGTTAAACTTTCTACAGCTACAGTAGTTCTCTCGTTTTCGGTAGAAGATTTTTCGTGCCAAGCTACTAGATATTTTCCTGGGTGATATTTTTTATAAATTACTTTCCCAGAAACTGGATATCTACAAATATGAACATTCAGCGGAGACATAAAAATAGAAACCTGAATGGCTTTTTCCTTTAAAAACTCATCTTCGAAAACTTCTTTTATCATCACCACTTTTCCGTCTACTGGTGCAATTACGTTTTCTTTATGGTCTACAATATCTCTATTGGGAACTCTGAAGAACCAAAAAACCAATCCATATAAAATTAATAATGGAATAAGGATAATTAATGACCAAATTTCTAGAAAATAAACTGCTAAAAAACCGAATACAGCTACTGCAATGGTAGCAACTAAAATGGTTCCTTTACTTTCTTTATGTAGTTTCATTTTTATGAGTTAATAAGTTATGTTTTTAGAATATGTTTTCTAGAATAAAGTACAAATATACAACAGGCGCTGCGATTATAAAACTGTCTAATCTATCAAGCACGCCACCATGTCCTGGAATGATATTTCCGCTGTCTTTTACACCGAATGTTCTTTTCAGTTGGCTTTCTACCAAATCACCAAGTGGAGCAAAAATAGAGACCAATAATCCTACTACAATCCAATTCCCACGTAAATCTGGGAATTTTTGCTCGATGAAATATCCTAAAATTAAGGTAAAGAAAACGCCTCCTGCAAAACCTTCCCAAGTTTTTTTTGGCGAAATTTTCGGGGCCATTTTATGTTTCCCGAACATTCTTCCAGTAAAATAAGCAAATGAATCACTGCTCCATATCAAAACAAAAAGAAGAAAAACTTCCCAAGTGAAAGCATTATCATTTAAGAAATATTTTGGCAAACCTAATGCGAAACCAAATGGTAAAACCGTATAAATAACGATGAAAATGAGCTTCCCTTCGTCTTGATATAATTCTTGAGGAAATTTAAATAAGGTAATCGCAGCAATTAGGATTAATGAAAGTGCTAAAATTTCGGATAAATCAAAGGTGTAATAAAATCCAAAACCAAAAAATCTAGTTGTAAATTTATAATAAACCAATGCAACTAAAGGCAAAACCAACCATTGATATAAGTTTCCTTGGAATTTCATAATTCTTACGCCTTCATAAGCTCCTACAACTAAGAAAAATGTGATTAATCCATAAAAAAGTTGATGAGGTTTTACTAAATCTGGCGAAATTTTATTGATGAGTATTGCTCCGTATTCTGTAGTGCACAGAAAAGTAAGTAATCCGTAGATGAGACCAGAGCCAACTCGCTGAATGAGATTTTTATCCAATTTGTGAAATTTAAAAATAGAAAGAATTAGTCTTCGAGTAGAATTAAGAAAAGTTTAGTTTGATCTTGAGTAGGAGCATCTAACTTAGATTGGCTTCCGCTGATGGAAGTAAGATTTCTTACATTCCCTCTTCTCTTAATTTTCATCATGGCTTCATTTAAGTCTCTTACAATCTGTGAAACGGTTGCCATAATGATGATTTTACCAGGCAATCTAGAAGAATGATAATGCAAAATATTATTGTAAGAAAGCATAATTCTGCCGTCATAAGCGATTAAAAATTCGCAGGTAATAAAAGCGGCATCATTATTAATATCTAGATTTTTGGTGAAATTGGTTTTGGTAACGTTTAAAAAATTCTGCAAATCATCATCACAACAAAAAACATTCTTAATTCCCTCAATTTTAACAATCTGATTAAGAACTTGTAATGCTTCTGCTTCGTCTCCACAATAGTTAAAAAAACCACCTGAAGCCGTAAATAATTGCGCAAATTTATAATCAAGATCAGCATTTCTTAGTTGATCTGCCAATTTTGTAACATTGGGATCATCTTGCTGCTCGTCTTGATTAAGAATTTTACTTACAATTTTCTTAAATAAACTCAATTTTCTTCAGATTTTTAAACTTTGCCAACAACAAAAATATAAAATAATTTAGAAACTAGCTATATATCAAAGATATAAATAAAAAAGTTCCTAATAAAAATATTAGGAACTTCTATATTAATGAATGTAAATTCTTAATTTTGAGACTCTTGCGGCTCTTCACTAGAAGTATTTTCTGGAGTATTTTCTACTACCGCTTCAGTGACTGGACGCTCTGTTAATTCAGGATCCCAAGCTCTTTTGCCAAAAATCTCTTCTAAGTCTTCTCTGAAGATGACTTCTTTTTCTAAAAGCTTTTGAGCAAGAGCATCTAACTTATCTCTATTCTCATGAAGAATAGTTACCGCTCTTTTATACTGATTTTCGATGATATCTTTAATCTCCACATCTATTTTCTTAGCCGTTTCTTCTGAATAAGGCTTACCAAAACTGTATTCTGACTGACCAGAACTGTCATAGTAAGAAATATTACCGATGTTTTCGCTCAAACCATAAATCGTTACCATTGCTTGAGCTTGTTTCGTTACTCTTTCTAAATCCGAAAGCGCACCTGTAGAAATATTTCCAAACGCTACTTCTTCTGCAGCTCTACCTCCTAAAGTAGCACACATTTCGTCTAGCATTTGTTCTGTAGTAGTTAATGAACGTTCTTCTGGTAAATACCAAGCCGCACCTAAACTTCTTCCTCTTGGAACAATTGTTACTTTTAATAAAGGCGCTGCATGTTCTACCAACCAAGAAATTGTAGCGTGTCCTGCTTCGTGGAAAGCTACTCTTTTCTTTTCTGAAGGCTTAATCGCTTTATTTTTCTTTTCTAAACCACCGATAATTCTGTCTACAGCATCTAAGAAATCTTGCTTTGTAACAAATTCATGATTGTTTCTTGCTGCAATAAGCGCTGCTTCGTTACAAACATTCGCAATATCTGCACCCGAAAATCCTGGAGTTTGTTTTGCCAAGAAATCTCTATCAATATCTGGAGCTAATTTAATTTTAGCCAAATGCACATCAAAAATCTCTCTTCTTTCGTGCATTTCTGGTAAATCTACATAGATAGAACGGTCGAAACGTCCTGCTCTCATCAATGCTTTATCTAAAATATCAGCTCTGTTGGTTGCCGCCATTACAATAACGTTGGTATCTGTTCCGAAACCGTCCATTTCTGTAAGCAATTGGTTCAGCGTATTTTCTCTCTCGTCATTTCCACCTTGTAATCCGCCTCTTCCTCTAGCTCTACCAATCGCATCAATTTCGTCAATGAAAATAATGGCTGGAGATTTTGCTTTAGCTTGAGCAAATAAATCTCTTACTCTAGAAGCACCAACTCCTACAAACATTTCTACGAAATCTGAACCAGAAAGCGAGAAGAAAGGAACTTTTGCTTCACCAGCTACAGCTTTTGCCAATAAAGTTTTACCTGTTCCTGGAGGACCTACCAAAAGAACACCTTTCGGGATTTTACCTCCTAATTTTGTGTATTTTTCAGAATTTTTCAAGAAATCTACTACTTCTTGCACTTCTTCTTTAGCACCTTCTAGACCTGCTACATCTTTAAACGTAACTTGAACTTTTTCATTTTCGTCAAAAAGTTTAGCTCTAGATTTCCCGATGCTGAAAATTTGTCCACCAGGTCCGCCTCCGCTTCCCATTTTTCTGAAAAGGAAGTAATAAATAACGGCCATGATTCCAAACCAAATTAAAGCTTGGATTAAAATATCTTGAAAAGGAGAACCTGCAGTTTTAAAATCATATTGTGTTTTAACCTGAGGATTTTCTTTTTTCAAATTGTCAAATTTCTCTTGGAAGTATTGTAAATTTCCGTAATTGAAATCAAAATCTGGTTTTTGCTCTTGCATCGCTGGCAAAAGATTCTGAGTGTCTTTTTTAGCATTTTTTACGAGAGCAGCTCTGGCTTCTTTGGTAAGAAACACATCTGCTCTAGGCGTATCTGTGTACACAATTACTTTTTCTACCTTGTTTTCTTTCAACAAAGCGAAAAATCCGTTCTCATTAATAGATTGAGGCGGATCAAGATTGAGCAACGGATAAATGGTGATGGCTAATACTGCGAAAACCACCAGATAAAACCAGTTGAAACTACTTTTTTCTTTCATCTTATAATCATTAAAATCCTGATAGAAATTCAGAAAATTTCATCAGGATATTATTTTTAGGTTAATATTAATTTTCTACGGTGATTACTTTGGCATCTCCCCAAAGTTCTTCTATATCGTAATATTCTCTGATATGTTTTTGGAAAACGTGAACGACAACTGAAATATAATCTACTAAAACCCACATTGCGTTTTCGCTTCCTTCTACATGCCAAGGTCTGTCTTGGAGCTCGTTACGTACTTTTTTTTCTACATTTCCTGCGATAGAAGATACTTGCGTATTAGAATTACCACTACAAATCACGAAATAATCTGCCACAGAATTTTCTATTTTAGTAAGGTCTAGTATTTTAATGTCTTCACCTTTTGTGTCTTGTATTGCATCAACAATTTTAGCGATTAATGCTTCTTTTTCTGTATTTTTACTCATTCAAAAATATATGTTTAATTGCAAATTTATTGTTTTTTATTCAGTTTTTGGTGATTAAGGTTACTTAAAGTTTTGTTAAATGAACAGTCTAATTTACTTCAATAATTGTGCTTCTACGCAAGATGAGCTTATAGATTTTCTCAATCAGCATTATCTTTCTGAAGATTTTTTAGCGGTTTATACCTTTAATCAAACCAAAGGAAGAGGACAGTACGGAAATTCTTGGGAAAACTTACCCGAGGAAAACCTCGCCTATTCATTTGCTCTAAAAACCAAAAACATAAATGTTTCTGATACTTGCTTCAATTTCTATACCGCAATTCTTGTGAGAGATTTTATTGCCAATTTGACAAAAACCGAGGTTAAAATCAAATGGCCTAATGATTTGATTCTCAAAAACAAAAAAATATGCGGAATGCTTTTCGAGAAGAGTAAAAATTATTTCGTGGTAGGAATTGGCATTAATATTCTTCAAGAAAATTTTAAAAATCTGCCAAAAGCAGGTTCTGTTCTAAGCCAAACCGGACTGTCTTTTGAGCTGAAAGCCTTTACAGAAAGCCTTCATCAATATTTATTTGAACATTTGGTTCAAAAAGAAATTCCCAATAATATTTTAGAATTGTATCATCTACATCTTTATCGCAAAAATGAAGTTTCTGTTTTTGAAAAAAATGAGGTGCGACAAAATGGCATAATTAAAAACGTAGACGAAACTGGCCATATTTGGATTGACCTAGAAAATGAAGGTTTACAAAAATTTTTCCACAAAGAAATAGAATTGCTCTATTGATTCGCTCTCTTCATGTAAAGGTAAAATGCCAATGCTCCGAAAACAATATTCGGCAACCACATCGCCAAAAGTGGCGGAATAGAATTATTACCAGATGCTACAATTTTGAGCACTTCAAATGAGAATACAAAAACGAATGCCAATGAAATTCCGATGGCTAAATTCATTCCTAAACCTCCTCTTTTTTTCTGCGAAGAAAGCGAAAGCGCTAAAAAGGTAAGAATAATGATAGAAACTGGCATCGCAGTTCGCTGATGAAGTTCATTGAGATAAGCATTGATATTGCTATTTCCTTTTTCCTTCTCTCTTTCGATGAAATTAATTAAATCTGGAGTGGTTTTATTTTGACCCAATAATTCATTCGGGAATAATTCTTCTGGTGTATGTTTAAAATCTTGTGTTTTGGTATCACCATTCGTCAAGATTTCGTGGTCATTTTTATCAATTCTTTTTTCTAAATAATTACTGATAACGAAGTTTTTCTTTTTCTCGTCCCAGTAAATTTCCATAGCATTGATTTGATAAAGCAGTTTTTTATTTTTATCAAATTTCTGATACAGATAACCAGAACCTCGGTTCATTTGACGGTTATAACTATTGATAAAAATATATTCCTGAGGATTTAATTGAGTAGAAATCTGTGCATTTGCCGTAAATTTTTCACGGTTCGTGGTGTTCATGGTGTAGATTTCTAATTTATTTTTCTTGATATTAGACCAAGGCAAAATAAAATGGTTCACTGCAAGAATTGCCGTGGCAATAATGAGCGCAGCAATAAGATATGGTTTCGCAAAACGGTGAAAACTCGCACCACTACTGATGTAGGCTACAATTTCTGTATTATTTGCAATTCTAGAAGTAAAATAAATTACCGAAATGAAAACCAAGATTGAAAAGAATGTAATCAGATAATACACCATCAAAAATGGGTAGAAATTTATCAAAAAATAGCCTACTGTAAAACCATTACTCTCAATTCTGGGAGATTTTGCTTGTACATCTATTACCACAATGATCACAGAAAGCAACACCAGCATGAAAGCAAGAGTTCCTAAGTATTTTTTAAGGATGTATCTATCTAAAATTTTCATTAAATTCTAAAATCGTTCAATTATAAAACTACGAAATTGTTTTTAAAGTCTTTGTTTCAACTGTGGAATGATTTGTTCTTTCCACTCGTAGAAGTCTCCAGCAATAATATGTTCTCTAGCAACTTTTACCAAATCTAAATAAAATGCCAAATTATGAATAGAAGCAATCTGTTTTGCTAAATATTCTTTGGCTACAAATAAATGACGAACATATGCTTTAGAATAATCTCTATCTACATAACTCGTCCCAAATTCATCTAATGGAGAAAAATCTTTTTCCCATTTTTTATTTTTCATGTTCATTACGCCTTGCCAAGTGAAAAGCATCGCGTTTCTGGCATTTCTGGTAGGCATTACACAATCCATCATATCAATTCCCAGACCAATGCTTTCGATGATGTTCCAAGGTGTACCAACTCCCATTAAATATCTCGGCTTATCTTTTGGCAAAATATCGGTTACTTCATCTGTAATTCTGTACATTTCTTCTTCTGGTTCACCAACCGAAAGTCCACCAATCGCATTTCCATCTGCTCCAGCTTCAGAAATTACTTCCGCTGAAATTTTTCTCAAATCAGAATACGTAGAACCTTGAACAATTGGGAAAAGGTGCTGTTTATGACCGTAAATTTCTTGATTTTCATTGGTCCAATCAATACATCTTTTTAACCAACGATGCGTAAGTTCCATTGAAAGTTTTGCTTGATTGTATTCGCAAGGATAAGGTGTACATTCATCAAAAGCCATGAAAATATCTGCTCCAATCTGACGCTGAATTTCCATAGATTTTTCTGGAGAAATGAAATGGTAACTTCCATCAATGTGCGACTTGAATTTCACGCCTTCTTCTGTCATTTTTCTGCTCGAAGAAAGTGAAAAAACCTGATAACCACCAGAATCGGTAAGAATGGGTTTTTCCCAATTCATAAATTGATGCAAACCACCTGCTTCTTGCATGATTTCCATGCCTGGTCTTAAATATAAATGATAGGTATTCCCAAGTATAATTTGTGCTTTTATGTCTTCTCTTAGTTCATGCTGATGAACGGTTTTTACAGAAGCTACTGTTCCTACTGGCATAAAAATAGGAGTAAGAATTTCGCCGTGGTCTGTAGTTATTTTTCCGGCTCTTGCTTTACCGGAAGTGTTTTTTTCAACTTCAAAAAATTTCTGCATTATTGTATAAAAGTAAGTTTGGTACTTTATCTTAAAAACTCTGGGAGATTAGGATTCTCCTTTTTCTTTTTTTCTATGTAATCTTCTAATTTCGGGTCTTTGTCTAAGATAATTTCTTTAGCTTCTGCAAAGATGTCATCCATTTCCTCTGGATTAGAAATATAATATTTATAGCTGTCTCGGTAAGTTTTAGCATCTATTTTATGTTTTTTCAAAACAAATCTGCTTACCAATTCCATATTAGCATCTGGTTTTACCGTATACGTTTGGTCATAAATAGCAAAATCTGCTATTATTTCTGCCATTTCTTGTTTTTCGATAAGATTTTTGGGCTTATCAACAATTTTTTCGCAGGAAAACAGTGAAAACAGTATAAAAAAAACGAGGAGTCTTCTCATATTTTACCGAAGATAGATTTTAATTTCAAATTAATTACTCCAAAAATGGCTTCTTTTATAATTCCGCCACTCATTTTACTTTCTCCTTCTGTTCTATCTGTGAAAATAATAGGAACTTCGTTTATTTTAAAACCTTTTCTGTAGGCTCTGTATTTCATCTCTACTTGGAAACCATACCCTGTCATTTTCACTTGGTCTAGACCGATATTTTCTAAAACTTTTCTAGAAAAACATACAAAACCAGCAGTGGTATCAAAAATAGGAATTCCTAAAACGAATCTCACATATTTAGAAGCGAAATAAGATAGTAAAACTCTAGACATAGGCCAGTTTACCACATTTACACCTTTACAATATCTAGAACCGATACTCATATCGCCTTTTTGTGCGGCATCAAATAATTTTGGCAAATCATTAGGATTGTGCGAAAAATCTGCATCCATCTCGAAGATGTAGTCATAACCATTTTCTAGTGCCCATTTAAAACCATGAATATAAGCTTTGCCTAATCCGTCTTTTACTTTTCTTATGGTAAGATGTAGCAAATGCGGAAATTCATGCTGCATTTTTTTTACGATTTCTGCGGTTCCATCTGGTGATGAATCATCTACAATCAAAACATGAAAATCTTGTTCTAAAGCAAAAACAGCTTTAATAATGTTTTCTATATTTTCTTTTTCGTTGTAGGTTGGGATAATGACTAATTTTTTCATAGAGATAAGAAAATGCAAAGATAATGTTTTTAAGGTTTTAAATAATTATTTAATATAGCCTTATATCAAAATGTATTCCTTAAAATTCTTACTTTTGCAAAAAATCTAATAAATTGATAAGAGTTGTAGAACATCATGACTGGGTTATTTACTGTATTATAGGCATTATTCTGTCTTATATTATCATATTTAAAACCCTGCACAGAGATGTAACCTTGATAGAATTTATTTTACAACCTTATGAAGAATCAAACAATAACACTTTAAGTTGGGTTCTCACTACTATACTTTTTTCGGTAAGTTTTTCGGTGTTATTTTCGCAATTCATTCCGATTGTTCCGAAATTTATTACCCAAAATTTAGTTGTAGCAGACATTACTTTTAACAAATTTGGTTTTGTTCTCGTTTCAATGCTTCTATTTCACCTTATTAAAAATATTTTCGTCTATTTATTCTACGGAAGCATTAATCAATTAGAACGATTCGGCAGATATTCTTTTGTAGCGCAGAAATATTTTATGGTGTATTCGTTAGTGATTTTGGTCATAAGTTTCCTCCATTATTACCTGCATTTCAAAACTTCTAATGCCTTTGTTTACTACAGCAGCTTGATTTTCATAGCATTTACTATCAAAATATTAATCTATCTGTTTCATCCTCAGCAAATTTTGCCTAGACAATGGTATTATAAATTTTTGTATATTTGCACACTCCAAATTCTACCAATATTGGTGCTTTGGAAATTTTGGTTTTTATAAATCGTTTTATTAAGTTTAAGAATGAAAATAAAATCTATTTTGGTTTCTCAGCCCGCTCCACAAGGTGATTCTTCACCATATTTAGAGATGGCTAAAAGTGAAAAAATTAAAATTGATTTCAGACCTTTCATCCATGTTGAAGGTGTAGATGCTAAGGAATTAAGAACTCAAAAAATTGACCTTTCTCACTATACAGGTGTTATTTTTACTAGTAAAAATGCAATAGATCACTATTTCAGATTAGCAGAAGAAATGCGCTTCTCTGTTCCTGATAATATGAGATACATTTGCCAATCAGAAGCAATTGCGAATTATCTTCAGAAACACATTATTTACAGAAAAAGAAAAATTTCTTTTGGTGAAAAATCAATGGCAGATTTATTGCCACTTTTCAAAAAACACCATGACGAGAAATACCTTCTTCCATGTTCTGATGTAGTAACAGAAGAAACAACTAAAATCTTAGACCAATCAGGAATTGACTGGACTAAAGCAGTAATGTACAGAACGGTAGCAAGCGATTTATCTGATGTAAAAATAGAAGAATATGACATGCTTGTGTTTTTCTCTCACCAAGGAATCAAATCTCTTTTCCATAATTTCCCAAATTTTGAACAAGGAGATAGAAAAATTGCAGTTTTCGGGAGCACTACGCAAAACGCAGCAGAAGAAGCTGGTTTAAAAATAGATGTAATGGCTCCTACTAAAGAAAACCCTTCTATGACGATGGCAATAGAAAAATACATCAGAGCCAATAACAAATAAAATTCTACATTATAGATATTATCAAAATCATCAAAATATTTTTGGTGATTTTTTTCTTTTTTAGAAAACCTATATTTGCAAAAATTTAAAATTTAGAGAAATAAAATTACTTATTGCTCCACTCAAATTGAACTTAATGATGAACGCTCCCAAAGCAAAAAAAATAGATAAATCACTAGAAATTCACGGCCACCAAAGAAACGACCCGTTTTTCTGGCTCAATGAAAGAGAAAATCCCGAAGTTTTACAATATTTAGAAGAAGAAAACGCTTATTGCGACTTCGTGATGAAAGATACCGAAGAATTGCAAGAACAACTTTTCCAAGAAATGAAAGCTCGTTACAAAGAAGATGACGAGAGCTTACCTTATTTTTTCAATGAATATTGGTATGTGGTAAAATTTCAGAAAGGAAAAGAATATCCACTGTTCTACAGACATTTTAAAAGCTTGGAAAACGAAGCAGAACTCATGCTAGATGTAAACGAAATGGCTGCTGGTAAAGATTTTTACGATGTAGGAAGTTTCTCTGTTTCGGTGAATAATCAGTTGGCTGCATTTTCGGAAGACATTATAGGAAGAAGAATCTATACCATTTTGCTCAAAAATTTAGAAACGGGAGAATTTCTTACCGATAAAATTGAAAACACCACTGGTAAAACAGTTTGGGCAGCAGATAATGAACATTTTTTCTACATCAGAAAAGACGAAACGTTACGCGCTTTCCAAATTTACAGACATAAAATTGGCACTTCTCAGGAAGAAGACGTTCTCGTTTTCCACGAAGAAGATGAAACTTTTGACGTAAGCGTTTATAAATCAAAGTCTTTAGAATATATTTTTATTGCGAGTTCTTCTACCATTTCAGATGAACACTGGTTTATTCCGTCAAATAATGTTTTTGCAGAATGGAAAGTTATTCAAAAGCGAGAAGACGATTTAGAATACGCGGTAGAACATTATCAAAATGATTTTTATATCATCACCAATGAAGGCGATGCTACCAATTTCAAAATCATGAAAACTTCGGTGGATAAACCTTCTAAAGAACATTGGAAAGAAGTAATTCCGCATAAAAAAGAAACTTTACTGGAAGGTTTTGAAATTTTCAAAGATTATTTCGTGATTGAAGAAAGAACCGAAGGTTTACTTCAACTGAAAATTATAGAAAATTCTACAGGAAAATCTCATTATTTACCTTTTGATGAACCAACTTACACGGCTTATGTTGGGCTGAATTTAGATTTTGACACAGAAGTTTTGCGTTATGGTTACACTTCGCTTACCACGCCAAGTTCTACCTACGAATATAATATGAAAACGGGCGAAACCAAACTTTTGAAACAACAGGAAGTTTTGGGCGGAACTTTTGATGCTAAAAATTATATTTCTGAAAGAATTTGGGCAAATTCCAGAGACGGAAAAGTGAAAATCCCGATTTCTTTAGTCTATCATAAAGACACTCCAAAATCTGCTGAAACCCCTCTTTTATTATACGGTTACGGAAGTTACGGACACACGATTGATGCCAGTTTTTCGAATGTAAGATTGTCAATTTTAGACCGAGGCTTCATTTATGCGATTGCTCACGTTCGTGGTGGTGAATATTTAGGAAGAGAATGGTATGACAACGGAAAAATGCTGAAAAAGAAAAATACTTTCTTTGATTTTATTGACGCTGCGAAATTCCTCATTTCTGAAAATTACACTTCTCCGAAACATCTTTATGCGATGGGCGGTTCTGCTGGTGGACTTTTGATGGGAGCGGTTATGAATTACGAACCTGAAATTTTCAACGGAATTGTGGCGCAAGTTCCTTTTGTAGATGTGGTCACTACCATGTTAGATGAAACAATTCCTTTGACAACTGGAGAATTTGATGAATGGGGCAATCCAAAAAAGAAAAAATATTACGATTACATGCTTTCTTATTCTCCTTATGATAATATAGAAGCAAAAAATTACCCAAATACATTAATCACCACTGGTTTTCACGACAGCCAAGTGCAATATTGGGAACCTGCAAAATGGGTTGCAAAATTGCGTGATTTAAAAACTGACAATAATATTCTCATTTTCAAGACCGATATGAAATCTGGTCATGGTGGCGCTTCTGGAAGATTTGAAAGTTTGAAGGAAGACGCTCTAGAATATGCATTTTTATTAAAATTAGAAAACAAAAAATAACGCTGTCATTCTGAATGAATGAGGAACGAATGAAATGAAGAATCTTATTTATTAAAATCAAAAGATTCTTCACTCCGTAAACTCCGTTCAGAATGACAAGTTTTAATGATTAATCATGAACGAAACAGAACTTTGGATAAAAATAGAAAAATTTTTCGTTGAGAATTTTCAAACGGAGAAAAATCCGCCTATTGAAACGCTTTTGTTTTTGATAGGAATCCAAGAATTAGGCAGTGGGAAACAAAAATATTCTAAAGATGACAAGGTGAATCTTATTCACATTGCGGTTTGCAGATTGCTAGAACCTTTCGGGTTTTATGAATTTGAAGATTATGATGATGACGGTTGGCCAATGTACAAACAACTAGAAGAACTCCCAGAACTGAAACCGAATGAGCAACAACTGCTCATGAAAAAAGCCATTATTCAATATTTTATAGACGAAGACTTGTTAGAAATTTCTTAAAAAATTTCTACAAAAGGGAAATTAATTCACAATAATTTGTTAAAATTCTCGTTTTTAAGAAAAATCATATAAAAATACTGTGATTTTTTTGTTTAATTTGTGTTAAATTTCTAATTTTAACAAAACTTTTAGGCGAAAATGAATAATAAATTTATCCCAATAATCTCCGTATTCATGACGATTTCACTTGTTGTTTTCGTGTCATTGCAATTTTATTGGCTTAAAGAATATTACACCGCACTAGAGCAAGATTTTTCTAATAAAGTATATACTGCGCTAGAAAATTCAAGTAAAAAAATTGAAGAATTAGAGATTCAGAAATACAACGAAAAGTTTAAAAATTTCGACAAAACTTTAGCCAATAACGCTAAAAGCCCTACTCTTTTCCAAATCCAGCAAACGCAGGATTCTGCAAACAAAACCACGCTTACTTTCAATAAAACCATTATTGAAAAACAAAATATTCCGATTTCTAAAAAAGGAGACAGCATTACCAAAATAAAACTTTACAAAGACGAAGGTTTATACAGCTTTAAAAAAAACGAAAGTACTCCTCAGATTATTTCTTCGGTTCAGAGTCAAGACATCAGCAGCGGACAATTTACTTTGACAGAGTTTGCGAAATTTAATGCTTCTAACTTACCTATCAACCAAAGAGTTAATCCAAAAATGCTGGATTCCGTTCTCGCTAAAGAACTGAAAAACAATGGAATAAACTCTAAATTTGGTTATGGAATTTTAGACAAAAACAATAAATTGACTCAGATTTCTAATAACACTTATTTAGATCAGCGAGACAAAACCAATTATAATTTCCCACTTTTTACAGACGATAAAGACCGAACGCTTTTTACGCTTTCGCTGGTTTTCCCAAGAAAAGATGCGTCTTTGGCAATGAATAATTTGCCAATGCTACTAGGAACTTTCATGTCCTTATTAACCATTTTGGGAATCTACATCATCTCGATTAATTACATGATGAAACAGAAAAAAATCTCTGAAGTAAAAACTGATTTCATCAATAACATGTCTCATGAATTCAAAACACCATTAGCTACCATTTCCGTAGCGACAGATGCTTTGGCTAATGATAAAATCTCTACCAATCCAGAAAAGGTAAAATATTATTCTCAACTCATCAAGCAAGAAAACTTGAGAATGAAAAAACAGGTAGAAAACGTTCTCAACATGTCTAAATTAGAGCGAAACGAGGTGAAACTCTTCTTAAAAGAGACCAATGTAAGAGAACTCATTAAGCAAATTTCTCAATCATTCAGACTTATTGTAGAAGAAAGAGGCGGAACATTAACCGAAGAATTCAAAGCGGAACATTACCATGTAAAAGTAGATGAATTTCACCTTTCTAACGCACTGGTCAACTTACTGGACAACGCTAATAAATATTCGCCAGAAACCCCAGAAATTAGAATTACTACCAGAAATGAACCTGGATTTTACGTCATTGCGATTTCTGATAAAGGAATGGGAATGGAACAACATAACAGAACCAAAATTTTCGAAAAATTCTTCAGAGAAGAAACCGGAAATATTCACAATGTAAAAGGACAAGGTTTAGGATTGTCTTACGTGAAGAAAATTGTAGAACTACATAACGGTCAAGTGATTGTAGAATCAGAAAAAGATAAAGGCAGCACATTTACCATCAAACTGCCGATGAAATAACAACAAATAAAAAACACCAAATATTATGAGTAACAGAATCTTATTAGTAGAAGACGACCAAAGTTTCGGAGCGGTACTTAAAGATTATTTAAGCATTAACAACTTTGATGTAACCCTTGCTATTGATGGCGAATTAGGGCTAAAAGAATTCACAGAAAAGGAATTTGACATTTGTATTTTTGATGTCATGATGCCTAAAAAAGACGGCTTTTCACTAGCTGAAGACGTGAGAAAAATAGACAAGAATACTCCCATTATATTTTTAACGGCAAGAAACCAGCGTGAAGACGTTTTAAAAGGCTATCAAATTGGCGCAGATGATTACATCACGAAACCATTTGACACCGAATTACTTTTATACAAAATCAAAGCTATTTTACAAAGAAGTGCAGTAGTAGAAGACGAAGAGCAAGAGCAATTTAAAATTTCTAACATGTTTTTCGATTCAGTTTTAAGACAATTGCGAGTAGGTGATAATGAATACAAACTTTCGCCAAAAGAAAACGAATTGCTAAAATTGCTTTGCCTACACAGAAATGATTTCATGCCAAGAGATTTAGCATTAAGAAAAATCTGGAAAAAAGAAAATTATTTCACGGCAAGAAGTATGGACGTGTACATTGCTAAACTCAGAAAGCTCCTAAAAGATGATGAAGGATTAGAAATCATTAACGTGCATGGAGAAGGTTTCAGACTTTTAGTAAAAAATTAAATAAAAAAATCCACCAAAATTTGGTGGATTTTTTATGCTAATGTGTAAAAATTATTTTGCTTCTACACAGAAAACTCTGTATTGTACAGCAATTGCAGCAGGGAAATAACTTCTAATTCTTGCTAAATCGCCACTTGCAGATTGCTTACTGAAATAGCTTCCTACCAAAACCTTATAATTTGGTCTTAACGAAGCATCAGTTTCTGCTTTCATATTTGGGAATTTCGTACGGAAATAAGATTTAACTTTGTTGGCTTCTTCATTACTTTTTACAACCGCCACCTGAATTTTGTAACCTAAAATTCTAGGATTATCTCTACAGATTTCAGCATTTGTTTTAGGTTTCGTCGAAATTTCTACTTTCGGAGCTTCATTTTTGTTCGCTTCTTCCTCTTTAATCTTATCACATTTCCCTTCTAAATCCGTTAAAAGCTCATTTACTCTGCTATCCATAGAAACTTTCAACTCTGTTCCATTATGTGTTTCTTTTTTCTCAACTACCTGAGCATTAGAGAGATTAAAACTTAAAAAAGCTAATAATGATAGTATTTTTATTACGTTTTTCATTAAAATTATTTTTGACAAAGTTAATACAAATAAAAATTATACCAATCTTTCTTATTTAGAACAATTATAAATTAAAAAAATTTGATAAAATACATGCAAACCTTCTGTTAATATTGTGTTAAAGTATTATTTTTGCGGAATTGAATGTAAACTCAATAGTATTAACCCAAGATTATTTAAATGATTAGTTGGAGAAAGCATTACAAGAGAGTGTTGTTAGCATGTAGTTTGCTCTTAACAACCAGTGCTTCTATTTACGCTCAAGATCTTAAAGGTGACGCTAAGAAAGGAGAAACCCTTTTTAAGACCAATTGTTCTGCGTGTCATGCGCTAGATAAACAAATGGTAGGCCCAGCTTTAGGAGGCGTAGTAGACAGATTAAAAACGGAACAAAATTTAGGTGTAGATTGGTTCCAAAAATGGATTAGAGATAACAAAGCACTTAGAGCTTCTGGCGATAAGTATGCGAATGAAGTCTTCGAAAAATTCAACAAAGTAGAGATGACTGCGTTTCCAAATCTTACAGATCAGGATATTGCAGACCTTCTAGAATACACCACTAATCCGCCAAAAGCAGAGCCTGCTGCAGCAGAAACTGATGTGAATTCACCAGAAGCCATCAAAGCTGCTCAAGATGAAAAAAATAATTCATCTGCTCTATTAATTTCTTTAGCCGCAGTTGGAGGATTACTTCTTTGGTTACTTTTCAGATTAACCCAACTCGTAAATTTACACAGAAAATCTGGAGAAATTTCTGCTCTAGACGCTACAAGAATCAACTCAATTGGCGAATTCTACGAGAAGTACAATACGCTAGGTAAAGCATTAATGGGATTATTAGCCTTATTAGCACTTTACGGAATTTGGAATTGGTTAATGTGGGTAGGTGTATACAAAGGTTATCAACCAGAGCAACCTATTTACTTCTCTCACAAAATTCACGCTGGTGAGAATAAAATCGATTGTCAATTATGTCACTCAAGTGCTAAGTATGGTAAAGTATCAGAGATTCCTTCTGTAAACGTTTGTATGAATTGCCACAAAGGTATTTCAGAATACAAAGGAAAATACATAGAAGAAGGAAAATCTAGAGAATTCTATACTGCAGAGATTAAGAAAATCTACGAAGCTGCTGGTTGGGATGAAGGTTCACAGTCTTACACTGGAAAAACTAAACCAATCGAGTGGGTGAGAATTCACAATATGCCAGATTTCGTATACTTCAATCACGCACAACACGTGGTAGCTGGTGAACAAACCATCATCAAAGCTAAAAAAGTAGACGTAGTATGTAAAGCTTGTCACGGTCAAGTTCAAGAAATGGACAAAGTACAAATGGCAAATAGCTTCACAATGGGATGGTGTATTGATTGTCACAGAACTACAGAAGTAGACATGACAAACGGTTATAACAAAGAATACTACCAAAAACTTCACGACAAGTTGAAAAAACAATACGGTGGAGAAACTAAAATGACCGTAGACGCTATTGGTGGTTTAGAGTGTGGTAAATGTCATTATTAATAACAGAAAATTAGAAGTATAAATGGCTTCAAATAAAATACAATTCAGAAGTATTCACGAACTTAAAGACCAATCGCTTAATGCGAAATTGGCTCAAAAAGAATTTCAAAACGAAATTCCTGTAGATGAGTTCTTGGGTGATGCAGAAAAAATGAACAATTCTGGGACTTCTAGAAGGGATTTCTTAAAATTATTAGGCTTCTCTACAGCTGCAGTTACGCTTGCAGCATGTGAAGCTCCAGTAATCAAAACAATTCCTTACGTGGTAAAACCACACAGTATTATCCCAGGAATTCCTAATTATTATGCATCTACCTATTTTGACGGGTTCGACTTTGCTAGTGTTTTAGTAAAAACTAGAGAAGGTAGACCCATTAAAATTGAACCGAATAAAACTGCAAATGATCTAGGTAAAACAAATGCTAGAGCTCAAGCAAGTGTATTGTCATTATATGATAATGATAAAATTAAGCAACCAAAACTAGACGGTAAAGACGAAACTTTCGATAAAGTAGATTCTGTAGTTCTAGAAGCACTAACTAAAGCTCAAGCTGCAAACAAGAAGATTGTAGTTCTTTCTCATTCATATCCTTCTCCTACATTCAAGAAATTATTCGGAGAGTTTAAAACCAAATATCCTAATGCAGAATTAGTAACTTACGATGCTTATACGTATGCTGCTGCATTAGACGCTGCTCAAGAAGTTTTCGGTAATAGAGCATTACCAGTTTACGACTTATCAGCTACTGAATTAGTGGTTTCTTTCCAAGCAGATTTCTTAGGAGATTATAACGCAAATAGCTTAGAAACATCATACGCAGCTGCTAGAAAACCAGGTGCTAACATGCTTAGACATATTCAAGTAGAATCTAACATGTCTCTTACTGGTGCTAACGCTGATACTAGAATTAAGCAAAAACCTTCTGCTGTAAATAAAACTTTAGTAGAAGTTTATAACGCAATCGTAGGAGGCGGTACTTCTGATAAAGTAGCTTCTGAAATTGCTAAAGAATTACAAGCTAAAGGAAACAAAGCGGTAGTTTTTGCTGACGGTTCTAAAGCTTCTTATGTTTTAGCACACTTAATCAATCAAAAATTAGGTTCTGTAGCTTTCACAGGAAAAGCTAACCTATTAAAAGAATATGACAACGCTAGATTTAACGAGTTTTTAACTTGGGTAAATGCTGGTCAAGTTGGTGTTTTAGTTGCTAACAACGTAAACCCAATCTATTCTCACGCAAAAGGTGCAGAATTCAAAAAATCATTAAGCAAAGTAGGAACTGTAGTTGCTGTAGCTGATAAGAAAAACGAAATTGCTCAAGCAGCAAAAGTAGTCATTCCAGCAGCACACTGGTTAGAGTCTTGGGGTGATATTGCTCCTCAAACTGGTGCTTATTCATTAATGCAACCTACTATCCAAAAAATATTCAAATCTAGACAAATTGAAGAATCACTTCTTGTTTGGATAAACGGAAAAGGATTTACTCCTAACTATTATGAATATTTAAAAGCCAATGCTGCAACAATTCTTAATGGAACTTCATTTAACCAAGCTCTTTACAATGGTTTTAATGCAGGAAACATTACAGGAACTCTATCTTACACAGGTGGAGATGCTGCAAAAGCGGTTTCAGAATTACAAGGTTTCAAAGCTTCTAAATTAGAACTTGTACTTTATACCACTACTGCAATGGGAGACGGTACTCAAGCCAATAACCCTTGGTTACAAGAGTTACCAGATCCAATTACGAGAATGGCTTGGGATAACTACCTTACTATTTCTCCAGCAGACGCTAAAGAATATGGTATTGAGAATGAATTAAACGCTAGAATGCAGTTAGATGGTACTGTGGTAAATCTTACTGTAAATGGTGTGAAATTAGAAAACGTTCCTGTTTTCATTCAGCCAGGTCAAGCAGAAGGTTCAGTAGGTCTTGCTTTAGGTTATGGTAAAAAAGACTCAGGTAAAGTAGCTGAAACAGGTGTAAACGCTTATCCTTTATTTGATGGATATAACACTGTAGTATCTAATGTTTCTATTGAAAAATCAGGAGCAGATGATCACGAATTTGCAGGTGTACAGCTTCAGAATACATTAATGGGTCGTTACGAAATCGCTAAAGAGGTAACATTAGATACTTACTTAAACGAAGACGTAAACAAGTGGAACAAGCCATTAACTATGGAAACATTACAAGGAACATTACCTATGGGTAAAGTAGACCTTTGGGATGCTTTCGATGATACTGATGGCCCTCACTTTAATCTTTCTGTAGACCTTAACTCATGTATCGGTTGTGGAGCTTGTATCATTGCTTGTCAAGCAGAAAACAACGTACCTGTAGTAGGTAAAGAAGAGGTAAGAATGTCTAGAGATATGGCTTGGCTAAGAATCGATAGATATTACTCTGCTAAAGAAAAAATAGAAGTAAAAGAAGGTTTAGACAAGGGATTAAATGTTCCTAACCTTTATGATATATTAATTGAACCAAACGAAAGTCCTGATGTGATTTTCCAACCAGTAATGTGTCAGCACTGTAATCACGCACCTTGTGAAACAGTATGTCCTGTTGCTGCAACTTCTCACGGTAAGCAAGGTCAAAACCAAATGGCTTACAACAGATGTATTGGTACAAGATATTGTGCAAACAACTGTCCTTACAAAGTAAGAAGATTCAATTGGTTTACTTATAACTTGAATGATAAGTTTGACTTCCACATGAATAACGATTTAG
>ERZ650300.177-NODE-177-length-35351-cov-4.967078_pt1 | contig 35351 bp, 25 predicted proteins | sample MGYA00376236_ERZ650300 | MGnify/ENA primary metagenome ERZ650300 (study PRJEB26733, sample SAMN07839303) | wastewater metagenome | biome: urban; feature: wastewater treatment plant; material: waste water | place: USA: North Carolina | collected 2016-04-28 ...
ATATATTGCTGAAAGTTTTTTATTACTGCATAAGAGAGTACCCGAAGGTACTCTCTTAATCAATAAAATATTCTAGTCTTTACAGCGTCACTGATGAACTTAGACTTTAGGTTTATTCCTAATTTACTCTCCCATTGTTCACGGGTTCTGTAGGTGCCTAGTCCGTATCTTTTCATATCCACCAAGTTAGATGGATTTCTTACATAATCTATATCGAAGAGATACCTTAGTCTGTCGTAAGCGACTTGGTTGAATTCATTCACTTTCTTGTTATGGTCTTCCCAGTGTAGAGTCCTATCTCTTATATTGGTTCTATCCATGATGTTGTAATAGTGGTACATATAGCTTTCAGTCGGTGCATATATGTCTATACCATGGGTGTAAAGCCTCAGAGCATAGCTAGGCTCTTCTCCAAAGAAGTAAAGGTTCGGATCATAGGGTACGGTGTCAAAAACGCTCCTATGGCCAAATAACGAACCACCAGCTATCCCAAAAGTTCCGCATTCATTGATTGGCTTTATTGCTCTAGGTAATATCCCTGAAGAGAAACGCGGTATACCTGGATCATTTATCTCTTTAATAACAAAATAGATGTAGGGATTTTCTTTGTAGTTTATAGGTTGATTGGGTGTGTAGTTTGGTGGGTAGTACGAAATGACAGCGTTTCGTTTACCAAGTTGACTATACATGTTAAGTAGTGTCTCATCCCATCCAGGTTTGAATCTAGAATGTGAGTCGATCTGAAGAACGTATTCTTCCTGTTCTCTTAACTTAGTAAGTATTCTTGATCTAGCCCAACACACTCCTTTGGAATCCCTATAGTCCATGACCTCTTGCCTGATACGCCTACCAAAAGAAGATAAGAACTTGAACTCTGTTCTTCTATCGATCTGGCTCAATATACCGACGTATACGCGCTCAGGATACTTAGCCTTAGCCAAGAGATCAGATACGGTCATAAACGTCTCTGGGTCTCTATACGAGGCCACAGAGACGAATATGGTTGAATCTTTATTCACTCAGTACAGTTTCAGATACAATGTCGCCGTCGCTGTCATAGACAACCCTGTATCTGGCCTCTTGAAGAATGGTAATACCATCTTTAGCAAAGACAGTCACTACCTTAAGATTCAACTTAGGTGGTACTTCTGCTGGTTCATCAGGGTCAATCTCATAAGTAGTCCTCCTGATTACTGTGCCATCTACTCGTTTATGAGTAATGGTTTTAAACCTACCTGTAATAGGATCTTTATTCTCGTAATCAGTGTTGACATCCAAGGCGCTATGAATGGTGATATTCTCTAAGAATAAAATACGATTCACGACTGCTGTTAGATCAGCAGCAGCACGTTTAGCCAACGCTGTAGCTTCAGACCAAACACTCATTATACTTTCCTTTCAATAAATGTACTACCAGTAGTAGTACCAAGAGCTGCTGTATATTCGGCGACTAAATCTACGGGATCACCAAGATCTTCTTTACTAGCGGCACCAATGTTATCTCTAGCTTGACCCTTTTGTGCAACAGTTAAACTCTGACCTGTGTTGAATCTAACCATGTTTCCTAATTCAGTGGCTAAACTAGTGGCCAGATTAGGATCACTTGCCAGATATGCAGCTAAGGAGCTGAGAGCATTATAGGCTGCGGCATGGTTATCAAGTAAATCATTCTTAACTGCTATTTGTGATTGCAGAAGTTGGTCAACAATCTTAGCTACAGACCAGGTAGCATCTGTAGCAGTAGTAGAACTATCCTTGATCGTCACAGCACTGGTGATTAAGTCCAGTTTATGTTTCATGTTAGAAATATCAAGGAGAATGTCTTTGATATCTCTACTAATTGTGAAGATAGTCTGATTGTACGGTTTAGTTGGTACAGGTATATTGCTAGCACCTGTCTTACCATTCGTATAATCAGCTATAGCGTTGAAGTATTCAGCAGCTAACTTGAAACCACCATCTTGACCATATGCAAGAATGTTATCAGGATCTTCACTCACGAAGATAATCAAACCTCTTGCCCCTGCCGAGATAGCGTAGGGTAAGGCATTCCATGCATGGATACCGTTACCAATTTTAAAGAAATTTGAATCTCTTTCTACACCGATTTCAAGATTAGCTAATACTGGATTGCTGGCAGTCCATTGTGCACTACTATTCTTAGTAATGACATATGTTCTATTCGGAGCAGTTGCCATATAAAACCTTAATTACAGTAAAACAAATTGAGGTCGATGACCTCATAAGACAACTGTTGAGCTTCATTAAAGACATTGACTAGATTTTTAGGGCAAAGCATCTGACCAAGTTTACCGGAAAAACGTTTATGTAAATCGGCATGATCACCAGGTTCTGTCCTGGAGGAATCTACATAAGTCAATAGATCAATAATAACCTCATCATCAGTTAGAGAAGTGTAGAAACGAATACCAACATCTTTTTGTTTGTATTCAGTTACTACTAGAACCTTTGAGAAATCTAAGAGAATAACTTGTCGACTTGCAGAAAAAGCATTTCTATATTCGGTCAACAAACCACCGTCATAAAATTTAACTTCCCAAATGTCCTTAAGTTTTTGAACTTGACCGTTTTCTATTCCTACACATATCTCACCGATATGACTGAGGGATTTACATAAATAGACTTCAGCAATACTTGGCATAGATCTACTGTCATAGAGACCTTGGTAAGTATCGTTATAATAGGTATGGATTTGTGATTTCATGAAAAAAAAATAAAGGATAACTACTGAAGACGCATATGCGTCATAATCAGATAATTGTCCCTTACTTTTATAATTTCAGTTTAAGCTGTTCATAGAGATAGGCGTTTACGTTTTTACAATCACCGGCGTTTTTAAAACCTATCCCTACACTAAATTATAGTTACCTCTTGATAACCGTGGCTGGTGCGCAGCGATAGTTAGTATTGGTATTACGCTCACTGAGCGCTTCATAGTGGCGCTGTAATGATTCGCAACTATTTCGATCTTTGAACTCTTCCAGCTTGGTGGGTGCAAAGTTACCGTTGGTGCTTACTGCGATTAAAATCCAGATTGCAAATTCAGTCATCATCTTTCATCCTTAAAAGTTTGGTTACATAAAAAAGGAGGAGCATAGGCTCCCCCTTTTTATTTTTTCTCATGTGGCACTAAGGCTACGATGGTCTCGCCTTCTTCCCAAATGTGTGTTGCTTTCATTTGGGTAGCAAAAATGCGGCTAAGTTTTTTGTCTTCAGTAACGAATCGATAAAGATTGTAGCCAGCAATGCTTTCATAGGTGATGCAGGAACCCTTCACAGGGAGAATCGTTTTCATCACATCACGGCTCATGCCTGTGGGGCAGGAGAATGCATCAATGATGAAATGCCGTGGAACACCCATCCAACCCTTTCCTGGAATTACCAGGAGAGTTTCTTTACCGTGGAGCATGGAGATTTGACGAACTTGCTCCAAACGAAGCCGATAGCCATCAGGGTCATCAATCAAGCGCAGATCGCGGATAGCGCCGCGGATATTCGATTTACTGAATGCACGCTCAAGAGTCGCACGCAGGTTATGAATCTTGACTTGATCTTCGATTGTTTTTATTCCCTTGTGGGCATAGTTGATGTGCAGTGCAATGTCACGAACCAGGGACACTAGGCAAATAATGGACGAGGGTTTTTCTTTCGTGAACATCTCTTGATTGACATTATAGGTAATGCTATTGTCAACCAGTGCTTGCTCAGCACCATACCAATCGTCGCAGGGACGAATGATTTCCAGGCTATCGGTGCCCTTAAGGTTCTGATACATGTTACGATAGACAAACATCTTGGTGTGATGTTTACCCATATAACCTTTCAGATACTTCTCAGGAATGTAACACCCGAAATTAATGACTTGATCGTAGTCACCAGTAGGTGGGTTTGGCTCCAGGGGGTGGAACGAATGGACACTGATGTTTTTATCGAAGTCCAATTTACTGATCCACAGAGCAGCACCTACCATCGAATCGATATTGTTCTTATCGACCAAACACAGAATAGTCCGACATTTATTCTCGATGGTCATTTCTTCCACATCCAGAACAATGGGATCAATTTTGCGATGGGCAAGTGATCCGAGACCTTGGAAGAAAGACTTGTTGTCGAGTGCGATAGAAGACATGAGGGTTCCTTTTAAAAATAGGTTAAATTGCGTAGAGTCATTTCTAACTCATAACAAGAATATATTGCCAAGATATTTTTATTTAACCTTGATGGAAAAAGAAAAAAAAGATCTAATGATCTTTTTTCGTAAGCTTAAAGCTTAGCTTTTTTGCTATTTTTCTTGATCTCGGACCAAGCTAGTATACAGCAATAGATTACTGCCGCAACAGAAACAGAGATGTCAACGATGTCCATGATGATTCCTTTGATGTATGAAATGAAACCCTAGAGTTTATCAGACTCTAGGGAGATTGGTCAGAGGACTAGATTAGTCTTTCTTGATGGAGAACTCAGCTTCCAGCTTCTTGGCTTCTTCGTCGAAACCCTTAGCGATGAAACCGAAGTTCTCGAAGGCAGCCTTGAAGGACATCAGCAATCCGACAACACTGTTGATAATGTTGGCGTAGGGCTTGGCGTACTTGGTGACCAGTTGCATGTAGCGGATGTAGTAGTCAGGATTGAGGTCAAAGCTGACATACTCTTGCCCGCCTTCTTCGTAGTAGTTGACCACGACTTTGTTGGAGTCGCCGCGTTCAATCACATCCTTTTGAATGTCTTGAACGAACTTGGCGAAGTTGTTCTTTGCATCTTCAGCGCAACGCACCATCTCGTCACGGGCACGACCCTTAGCGATGTCGATGCTGACCAGCATTGCAACGACTGCATTGTTGGAAGCGTTGATTTCGTTCTTGGAGATAATAACCTTCATGATAGTTTCCTTTAAAAATGTTTAACGTTTATCACTCGTTAAACGGATTGAAAAATAAGCTAGATGATTCTAAGCTCACTTTTACTATATATTGCTGAAAGTTTTTTATTTAGAATTAATGCAGCATAAATAGGAGTACCGAAAGGTACTCCCTTTATGACGTTTACTTTTTTAAGTCTTCTCTATGTTCGGTCAGTTTCTTTAAAGAATACATCTAGCATACCCAATGGCGTCATGTCATGTAAATAACCAGACCAGAATGAAGGACTACTCATTTGTTGTATTTGTCTATATCGTGCCATTAAACGTTTATTAAACCTCTGCGCCACATAAATATTCTTACCAAGATTATTAGACGCCAATACCGATATGTAATCAGTAAAGATTGTATCTTCATCGAAGATACCTTCTAAAGGATCTAAAGCAAAACCGGTAGCAATAGGCATATGTAGAACCGTACTAAGGTCTTTTACAGTAAAGCTAACATCAATAGCCATGGCTTGTTTCTTTTTATTGAAACCCAAATTACTGACACCACGAGTAATTTGTAAGCTATCGATAATACCTAATCTAGTCTGGCATCTGCCCTGGTCAAATACTTGACAAAGGAAAGGCGACGTATAGGATTGTTTACCGGTGGATAACGGTAAAGCACCAGCTAAGATCATACATAAAGGAATGTAAATGTTGATCATCTGGGATAATGGGTTACCATAAGGTGCAACCAATTGCATGGTATAGCTCATTCTAGGCATACTAGCCGAAGAGTTCTGCCAGTATTCAGGAATGTCAGCATAAGCTGCACCAGCACCGGCCTTAAGAGCTGGCATGATAGTACTTCCGATAAAAGGAATACCAGAGATACCACCTTCAATGATTGAACCTAATCCATTTTTAACAGCATCTATTGGGCCACCGTCAATATTACCACCAAATAGTGAGAACTTAGCGGCTCGCCCTTGTGCAGATGCACTGTTAAATTTCTGAGCAATATCGGTTTCGCCTGTACTTGATTGGAAACTCTCTTCAACAGACCCAGTGTGGTCAACACGGAAAGTAGCAAATTCTGCACCGTCCTTGAAGATGGCTTTCATATGCTTACCCCAACCATCGATATTCTGAGCTGAATGTGGGACAGGTCCTTTAGTCGGATCTTGACGCTCTGCGCTTTCGTTGCTAGAAGAACGCATTGCCTTTTCATTACTCAGAATATTGTCTGAATCGCCTTCAGTCGGTTTACCGTAACCAGATTCCATGAAGGAAGCCCATGCTTCCTCTAGAGTTGAACCAGAATAGTCGGCACGATTATATTGCCGTTTACCATCTAAGAAATCTTGAGAGAATCTCTTGAAGTCTTCGATGCTACCACTATTTTCCATGGCTGTGTTAATGTCATCATTAACAGACATTCTAATACGTTCTGCTCTGGTTGCTGCTTTATAGACATCAATGAAGCCAGTAGCTGAGAAAACATCAGGTAAGAATTCGTGGAGATAATTCGCAGCATCTTGATCGACTTCACTTTTAATACGTGTTTTGTCGTCTAGATCTGGATTTGTAATATTACCAGTAAAACTAGTCCAACCACGATAAGAGGCAATCATATTAACCATGTTAGTTACTGCCGCCCAATAGATAACCATAGTAGGGCGAACATAGTAATATTTACTAGCCGGAACTTTAGCAATAAATGTAAAGAAATTAGAGACAGTTTTTAAAGCATACTCGATTAAGTGGAGACCCTTGAAAGACCAACCAACAATCAATTTACTTCCATAATAGAGAAAGTCACTGAAACCAGGAGTAACTCTACCTCTTGTAGCTAATCTATTAAGATCGTTATTGAAGAAATTTCTCACATAACCTAACATGCTATTGAATTCTGGTATGCCAAAACGCATGTGGATTGTTTGGTGTGTATCATCGATGGCTTCGGCATAGTAGTGTCCCATACCGAATCTACCTTTATCCTCAGCGACAGATACATCTTTAGTATCTGACATAATACCTTTAGCTCTAGGATCAGCATATCTAGTAAACTGAGGTCTAGGATTGATAACAAAGTTACCACCTAATGACGTGTCTTCAAACTTTAAATCGGCAGAGCTAAAGAATCGAAGCATATCGTCACCTGCTTCATAGGTCAAGCTACGGGTCATCATTGAGTGACTCACCCAGCTTGAATCCTTAATTCTTTCTGTTACATCTGCATTTGTTAATATTCGCTTCTTACGAAACACATCGTCGATTTTTGCATTAATAGCATCGCTAGTCAAACCAATTTTATCTAAGGTATCATTTACCTTACTGGACATTGTAGCGGCATCGGCTGTTGTTTTAAGAAGACTATTGACGCCTAATAACATATTTGCAATCCTTCTTAGAAAATAATCATCATCACATCATATTTGGGAGTACCCGAAGATACTCCCATTTATGAAATTAAACTCTAAGAATAGCTTCGATTTTTTCAGTACGTTCAGTTGGGTTAACTAAAGCTGAAGTCAATCCAACTGAGAAATAGCTACCAGCTAATTTGTTGGTAGTATTACTAGCAGCATAAGCAACGCTACGTAATGGGATCGTAACGAACTTCTTAGTCTTAAGGTCTTCTCTAGTATTGATGATAGTTCTCAACGCAATATTTCTATCTTTAGCATCTCTAAAGATAGTAGCAATTAGCATCTCAACTACCTCTGGGTTTGAACCAACACTAGTTCCACCGTGTTTACCGGCAGTCTCAAACATCTTACCGGAATCTTCGTAGCTCATATACCAAGGAATATTACCTTTTGACATGAACTCATCGTAGATACGAAAAACCAGAACGTCATTCATAATCAGGAAGGTGTTCTTGATAACAGTACTACCCTTCATGAAAACAAACTCAAAGTAATCCTCACCTTCGATATTAACTTTATTAATAGCGTCTGGAGTGATTTGGATTAAAGCGTTGATGTTACAAAACGAATAGTAGGTATCATCAACTGTCATTGCAAACATACCGACAATATAATTATCAACACCTAGATCAGCTAAGTTTCTTTCAGCGAATCTAGCAGGGATGTAGATCTTACACCCCTTGTTAGTAATTACTGAATTGTCGGTTTGTTTCTTTAACTGACCTTTAATCGCCTCTGGATTTCTAATCAGTTTACGTACATCCATGATTATCGAATCAGGATCTGGCCAGACACATAGTCAGCCACGTATTCAATCGTTGCCACATGCAGAGCTTCTTCCAAAGAAGTATTACCATCTTTGGTGAGTTGATCCACAGTTGACAAGAATTTGTATACGTCAGTGTAGAAGAATCTTGCACGAGCTACCAAACGTGTGACTGTTCTATAATGATCATTACGATCATCCAGACCTACCGCACGCAGTTCGATCTCTAACAGCTTTGCAATCTCATCCTTAGCATTGGGATTTTGAGCATGGTATTCGATTTCTGGTTCGGTCATGTTGGCCATGTCCTTATAGAAACCATCTCTCAATGCAGTAATGTAACCATTATGGTAAGAGTTACGATAGCTGCTGTTTAAAGCAGATCGATGTACACTCCAAGCCTTCAGTAATTCATCTTTGCGTTCAGCAAGCTTACTAGCAGTAAAGATATTACCACCGACCAGAGAAGCACCATAAAGTACTTCAGGTGTATTGCCCTTCTCCAACCATGGCAGATAAGTAGCTGAGCAGACTTTAATGACCTTATTTACCTTATCATGGGACAAGATAATCTGATCATTCTTTTCTGCATCTTCCATGACCTTGATAAAATCAGCAACCTTGTATGAAGATACTTCCAAGAACTGTTTCAGTCTAGAACCAAAGTCAATATTACGTTGACTTTGACCAGAGTTCATGATTCTACGAGCCAGTAAGAAGATAGCAATTGCACGATCATACCCGAGAGTAAAATCATTCAAGTAACTAATCATCGATACCGATTCTCTACGATGCTCCTTTGGATCAGCAAAGAAGATCTCATAGACTTCGTTAAGGAAGCCAGCTTCTTGACCAGCCAACCAAACACCAATACCGGCATCAAGGTTACCGCTACCAGTAGAGACTGCTTCAGGTAACTTATCCATATCGATGTTAGGGAGATTAAGCACACCCTCAGGTTCAATGTACTTTCTCACACCACCCATCGAATAACCTTCGATTTCCCCTCTGATACCCTTATTCAAAAGGAAGTCAGGCAGAGTTACACGTTCGATACGAGTATCGATGACGGATTCCGATGTGTAACCATCAAGATGAGTACCCAAATACTTGACTACTTCTTTAATGGCTGGATTGACTACGTTTTTAGCAAAGTCAATGTGGCCACAAACAGCACGAGAGACAGTACCAACCAATTCATCCATCATTGAGTTATGGACAATGTTGTCGGATTCCAGTGCAATCTTCTCTACGATGTTATCACCAGCATCAAAGCCGGTGATAGTAGTATTGTTACACAGCAAAGCCAAGGCAGTGTCAGCACCAGGGGTTGCTACCTTCCCCTGATCATTGATAGCCTTGGACAGTTCTGTGATACGTTCCAGAGTTGAATTAGAAATCATTGCTTAGCCTTATAAGTTGTGATTCGCTTTGATTCTCTGGACAGTTACATTTCTCACGATATCAAGCGTGGGAACTTCTTGTTCAGTAGAACTAAAAGATTGATTGAGAACTTCCATGGCGATACCAGCAGCCAACTCAGTAGCATTCGTGAGTGTGGTCATGGTGGTAGCAGCATTTTGTTCAGATACAGTAATGTTGCTCATTATTTAATTCCTTTGTAAGCCTTGTAAGCTCGTTCACCAGCAATGCGTAATAAGACGTTAGTCGTTCCGATAGTAACCGGACTATTCACAATACGTTTAAAGATTGACATAGCACCAAACCAACCATCCAACTTAAGTCCCGATTCTGTACGAATATCGTAATCGATAAGCTCAGAAACTACTGATTTCATCTGATTAGCAAATACGCATTTATCCCCGACTGTCATTCCTACGACTGCTGTCATGTAGATACAGATCACTAAGTTATCCAGCATTAAAGGTTCGCCATCTACTCGGTATGATTCATCAACCGCACCGGTAAATACCTTACTACTTTTTGCTCTTAAACGTTTAGCCAATTTTCTATCAGATTCATTTACGATTTCTCGTAAAGAGGTAGACATATCATCTTTGCTACCGTTGTAGTAAACTTCGATACGCTCCACTACGCCTTCCATTTTAGCGGTAGGTGTTTGGTTACTCAACATAGCCAAAGTATTAATAGTGTCAGCATCAAACAAATCGTTATTAGCTGTTACTTCATCTTCGATACTACAGAGTATGGTATCAAAATTAACGGCAGTACCTTCTTTAATCAAGTTCTTTACAGTCTGATTAAAAGCAATGGTGATCTTCTTAACCTTAGTAGTCTTAGTGCCCAAACGTTCAGATAACTCTCTTGTGATAGAGGAAGCATCTTCGTGGGTCTGTTTAGTTTCAGCCAAAGCAACACGAGCAATGGATGCATATTTCATCATCACATTTCTAGGATTGACCAAGTCTTGCTCAAACCAATCACTATTGAAAACAATGACATCCTCAGCAGAGAATTTATCACCAACTTTCATAGTGGCTCGCATGGTGTGTGGAATTGTTAAACCACCAGCATGACCATAGCGTCTACCTAACTCAAATCCTTCAGTTGATCCATCTTTGTATTTAACAATGATGCCATCTTCCGACACAGATTCCACTACACCGTCCTGTTTAGCGGTGCTTACATAACCATCACCGACACGATTACCAATCACTTGTTCATATCCTGTTCGAACAGTTACTGGTCTGGAATCTACAGTAGCGATAGTGTGGCTATTCTGAATTCCGATGAAATTTACTCTTTTTGGCGATAAGCATATTATCTCCTTTACAGAAATAATAGAGTTATCTTTTTGTCTTTGAACAGAAGATAACTCACAGGTGTTGCCTGTGCTTTAGACTATATCTTGAACCTGTGTTAACAGGCCCTCTCCCATTTCGGCCATCTATGATGGGTAGCGATTGAGCTACATTACCCTACTCAGAGAAGTGATTTTCCATACACTCCTCACCTAGTCGTTGAACGTTCATCCAGGCACTGTCTCACGACATTAATCTGGAAGCTTCGCTGCGGATTGAGCAATCCTTATCTTTTTTACCGTACCTGAGTAGTTAAGTCAGCCCTCACCTGTATCTCTACGGTGAGTTGGTAGATAAGGCTCTAAGCTCTTTCCCGTCAATTAAAGGGATTTAACGATTCCAACGTGTCTCGTATTTAAAAGTATCGCTAAGAATTCCTTTTCCAATCTTAAAATTCTTTAGCATAAGTCATATAGAGCGTTAATATAAAACGTTCCTGTGTCTAGTACTTTTATAATGATACGTTACGAGAACAATCTAAAATCGGCATTCAGAGTTTTAAGATGCGAAGGAGCAGGAGATACTGAGTTGAAGAAAGAGCCCTTAGTAGGGAATTGCCAGGCTACTGGTAAGCTGTCGTCAATTTCCCATGAATCAGACAATGGTCTGAGTTCTTCAGTCTTAACCGTAGTTTTCAAATGTAAGGTAGAGGGATAGATACTACCGAATCCAGTTACTGGATAGCGAGTAACGAAAGCAGGATATCTCTTATAGAAAGGATAAACTGCCAGATACATTAACTCGGTAAAAGTAAGCGGTGTAACTTTTGATCTATCATAAGCCTCGGGCATTTCATCAATGTCACTAAAGACTTTGAAGTAACCTTTATCTTTGTAGATAAGACCCATGTAATAGCCTTCAACTTCAAGAGCTTTATGGCGGATACTCTCCTCCCCATACATGGAGATGATTTTATCTAATCCTTCATCTGACATCCAAAGATCATAGTTCTTTGGTTTAGCCATATGTTGCACTCTCTTGAGAGTCTTCTTATCTACCAAGTTAGCTGGAACGCTAGGACCAGTGAAAACCGTACTCAAGAATCCAGTTTTAATCTGATATTTAGTTACAGGCAAAGTAGCCTTCATATACTGGTACAGTCCAATAATAGTATCGTTGAAACCTGGATTACCTTGACTACCTAACTTATTAACTGGGATGTTGGAAGTGGTAATAACATTGCGAGTTCCATTGAACACAGCACGAGTAGCCCACTTACCCATGTAGAGTTTCTTCTTACCCTCTACACTGGACTTCAAGAGTTCGTAAAGAGCATTGAAGTTATGTTGGAGTGCATTTCTAGAGCTATCCAGAAGTTCCGGGCTGTAACTGAAAGTCTGCAAAGAAATGGAATTACTAATTGAGAGAATCTTGCGGTAGAGATTATTCACCTCATCTTCGGATTCACGTCCATCCGCTGTGATTTCATAATCACGAAGACCAGCAGGCATAACAACGATTTTATCGATGAACGCTTTGCTCTTATACTTTTCAATCAATTGAATATTGAGTTCTCTGCTATCGGATTTACGATCAGGATACTTAATATCTTTCCAGTGACTTACGAAGAAGTTAAAGCCAGTCTGACCGTCGAGTTGGTTAGACTTAACGAAGTCACCTAAACTCTTATCAAAGACAGCATAAGTCTTACCTTGAAGAATCTCACCATAGAGGCGTTTGATCTTAGTAAGGGTCTCAAATATAATTGGGTGAAAGATTGGTATTTTGATGTCGATGTAGGAGAAACGTCTACTGCGTGCCTCATCACCAACTCTACCAAAAATTGATTGAGAGAACAATCCATCTTCGTGGAAGTTCTTAGTCATACCTGAGAAAACATCATTGGTTCGAACAGGCTTCAAACCTTTGAGCATATTTTCATCTAATACCAAGAGGCTGACGTTAAAGGGTATTGCTAGGTTACTCACATAAAACCTTTCGAATTTTTAAATTCCTATGAACTAATGAAACAGATAGATATCATTTAAAACTATTTATCTGTTAGTCTGTATCAAATCATTTTAAATTGGAGCTAGTCATATGGCTAAATTTCTAAAACTAAGTTTAGGGAAAAAAGCTGAGCCAGATGATGATCTGGACATCCCGGACTTTGAATTCGGTAATCCAGATACGAAAGATGATAGAACTCCTGCGGCGAAAATTGCTCTGTCTGCTAAACAAGGTTTTACCAATGCGTTAACAGATAGAGAGAATCTCAAGAAGAAGTTAAAAGAGAATCTCCCTAATGAATACGGAGAAGCTGCTGACTTTGTCTCGAACAGTGTTACAGAGACTAAAGATTTCATCGATCATTCTGTCAAGAGCTTAAAGCCCGCTGCTAAGAATATCGCTAAGTCTGTTAAGATGTTTCTACCACCCGGTATGTCACGTCTTCAAGAGAGACTCGATAGAATTGAGAAGTGGGCTGATGATGAACAAAATAAAGGACCTAGTGTCGAAGCCCAAAGAGATCAAGAGATTGGGATTGGCATTGGTCGCATCTTTCAACAGCAAGCCTTACAAGATGAAGTTAAGGAAGCTAAAGAAGATGCAAAGGATAAAGTTAATCAAGCTATTGAGTTTGGTAGACATAAGGATCAGGTTGCTATCCTTAATGCTATCAGTAAAGCAGTAACTGGAACTAATAACTACACCACCAGGGTTAATTCCGAGTGGCAAAAGAAATCTCTAGAACTACAATATCGTTTACTGTTTGCAACCAGAGACATTCTGGAAGTAAACACGAAGTCTTACGAAGACACAAAGACCTTATTGGCTAATATTCAAAAGAATACTGCTTTACCTGAGTTTCAGAAACTCAGACTCAATGAACGATTCATGGAGCAGAGCAGAAACAAATTCATCGGTAAAGGTTTGGATACCGTAAGCGGTTATGGTAAACGAGTAGTCGGTAACGTCAAGAGACAAATTCAAGCTTCTATCGATACCGTCAATGACATGTCAAGTATGTTAGCCACTGGCGCTGACATGGCTAAAATGATGGAAGACTTTGAAGGTAAGAAAACCATGGGACAGCACGCTGGTGGAGCTGCTGGTGGTTGGCTTGCTAATATATTAATGGATGTAATGATTGGTAAAGGCGGGGCTAAGCTTAGAGAAGACCCAAAACGTTTGGATAAGTTTGCAAAAGTCACTAACCGGTTAGGGTATCTGTTAGGTAATAAGGATCGCTTACTTCAAAATCTTGAGAACATTGACGAGGATGATCCAAACATTTTCAAAAGAGGTGCTGGTAAGTTCATGAGAACTTTCAGTGGTAGCCAAGCTATTGATACATCCATGAGAAGAATGGGTGTCGACGAAATGCAGCAAGGTGGTGTATTCACTAACCGAGTAGCTAAATCTATCACTGATATTATTCCAGGTTATCTGGCTAAGATTCTGAGGGAAATCACTGTCTTAAGAACAGGTGACGAGAAGACTGGTTTACTTACCTACGACCATAAACGAGATAAATTCATAAAAGAGAAAACCTTAGTAAGACTTAATAAACGACAATTCGAAAAAGGCAACAAGGCCGTCGAAGATAAGATCAAACCAATTTTATCCGTTGTTGAGAGTAACACTAAACTTAATGATGCTGAGAGATCTCAATTTGTTAGATTCTTGATGGATTATTCCATGCAAGGTGGTTTATTTAATTTTGCTATCTTTAGTAAACCAAGTCTCTACAAAGGAAAGCTCACTCCAGAATTGGCTGAAAAGGTTGCCGGTGCGTTTAAGGCACATACTGATAGCATTGGTACTGATGGCTCTGAATACCATAGACAAAATAGAAGACTGTCCGAGTCTTTCAATTCTATTGGCGCGAGTATGACTACCAGTGCTAAAGATGCACAGGACTTAGTCACATTTGGTCAAGAACACATTGCACGTAAAGCTGGTATGATTAACCAGTATGGTTCCTATAACCTTGATGGTCAGAAGAATCATGTTGCAAGTAGAATATCTGCTGCTGGACCATTGGCTCCTAGGAGTCAAGAAGACATCGATAAAGATAACATGCGTGACACGGAAGCCAGTGATTATGATGCCGAAGAAAGACAGCAAACTAATCTGGATAAGAGCAAAGAACTCGAATCCGATATCTTAGCTAAAGAGAATATCAAAACCACCAAGAAGGGTGGTCTTTTAGATAAACTCAGAAAACTTAAGCTATACGATTGGAACTATAAACCAAGTGCCAAAACCAAGGACGGTGGTAAACCACATACTGGTCCAATGGCGCAAAATGTCAACGACATCCTAGGTAGTTCTTTTGCACCCGGTGGCACTAAGATTGACATGGCTAACATGAATGGTTTCTTAACTGGAGCTACTCAAGAGTTAGACGATAAGATTACTAATTTAGAAGGCTCAATTAATAAGGGCGGCGATAAGGGTACAGTTCCTGAGAACACTCTTAACTACTCTATTAAACTGACTGAACAAATTAGAGACAATACAGCTAAGATAGCAGCAGGCACTTTACTGAGCTTACGTTTCATGGGTAACTTAGACTTATCCAAACTCAACCTCTCTAAGATTGATCTTAATGCTCTGGTAAAGGGTAGTAAAGAAAAGTTAGGCGTAGGTATCGATAAGCTTAAAGACAAAGCACGTTGGGGTTATGACTATGCTAAGGATGGTAGTATCCTCAGTCATGTCCATGGTCTGTTAAACGCTGGTTTGGGTATTGGTGAGAGCGTCACTGGTCTGGGTACTAAAGCCTACGGTAAACTCAAGGCTGCCGGACAAGACATTTATGGACGTGTCAAGACTGGTGCTAACTGGATTAAGAAGAATCCATTAGCTGCTGCTGGTAACTGGTTAAAAGATAAACATCAAGAGGCTAAGAACGCTTACGATGTTTTTGTTAAACCAGAAGACGCGCCTAGAATGACATCGAAGAAAATCCAAAGAGGCGACTACTTCGATTCCACAGATAGTACCAAACCACTGAAGACTAAAGAAGAAATTGAAAACACCAAGGGTGATATTCTTGACAGTAAGACTGGTCAAGTAGTTATCTATATTGGTGAGATCGACGATATCTACTTTAGACAAACCAGTATTGGTAAAGTCATCAAGGCTGCTCGTCGTCTTAAAGATAATGTAATGGGTGCAGCACGCACCATTAGAGGCTTTGTTCCTGTTGCCTATACCTTTGCCTGGAATACGGCTAAAGGAGCGTACAAGACCGCTTTAAATTGGATTGAAGGCCCTACCGACGTGTATGTCAAGGGTGAGGAAGTTCCTAGGCTCTTTAAACACGCAATGATTGCTGGAAAGTACATCAGGGCATCAGATAGTAAAGTAATTGAAAGACCTTCTCAGATTGATGGCATGGTTTATGACATGAATCAAGAAGTAGTCCTGAGTGCTCAAGACTTTGCAAAAGGTATTGTAAACTCCAAGGGACAACCTTTCACCGGCCCAGTTAAGAAAATCCTCTCCAAAGCCAAAGACTTAGCGAACTTTGCAAGAACTAAGTTAATCGGTGGTGGCAAGCAAGCCTTAGCTGCTTTGAAGAAAGTAGGGCAAGGCGCCGCCAGAATAGCTAAACATGGCTTGACTGGCGCAGCACAAGTAGTTGGAACTGGTATAGGTGCTATGAGCTTTGAGGGTATTGATATTCTCAGAAGCATTAGAGATATCTTAGATGCTAGGCTACCTGGTGGCGGAGGTATTGGTGTTGGAGGAGTTAAACATGACGAGAACGGTAATGAAATTGCCGGACCGGCTGCTCCTAGAAACAACACTAAGAACTCTTTGCTTAGTTCTATTAAGTCTTATAGTTCTGGTAACCCTTTAGATGCTGTGTCTGGCTTAGCCAGTGCCGCTGGTAGAGGTATTGGTGGTCTTTGGAATAAGTTTAAAGGCAAAGCTGAGAAAGCCAAAGCTGACTTTGAGGAATCAGAAGCTGGTCAGAAAGTCAAAGATCTCAAAGATAAGACCAAAGCCGGAATTGAAAAATTGAGAAAAACTTCTATAGCTGATAAAATCAAAGCTAAGAAAGATAAACTCATGGAAAAAATGACAGCAGGTAAAGAAGCTGTCAAAGGTCGTATTGGTAGTTGGCAGAACATGAAAGAACGTGAGAACGTTAATAAGTCTGACCACAACAAAGAACTCAATGAAGTTAAGAAGTATGAGATAAAAAATACTTTTGATCTCATCGGCGACATGATCAAGAAAATTAAGAACGGGATCGGTGGTCTCTTCGGTGGAGGGGATGACGATGGTATCGATGTCGATATTGGCGGAGATGGTAAGAAACGCCGTAGACGCCGTGGTAGAGGTAGAATGAAAGGCCGCATGGGTCGTATGGGTAGGGGCGCTGGTAGACTCTTAGGAGGAGCTGGTCGTTTAGCTGGATCTGCTTTAGGTGGCGTCGGTAGAGTTGCCATGTCTGGTGCTGGATTAGCTGGTAGAGCATTGATGAGTACAGGCGGCTTAGTAGGCCGTGGTGCTTTAATGGCCGCTGGTATGGTCCCTGGTTTAGCTAGTGCCGCAGGTGCTGCTGGGTCTGCTCTGTTAAGTGGTGCAGGTGCAGTACTTGGTAGCATTAGCTTACCAGTTGTTGCAGGTGTGCTTGCAGTGGGTGCCCTGGCTTATGGTGGTTATAAACTCTATCAATACCTTACCAAGAAAAAATGGAACGATACTGAAATACTCCGTATGATGGAGTATGGTCTCAGAGGTGGTGATGAAGAAGCATTTAAGAAGATCTATGCTCTAGAGAAGATGCTCACTGATGCTGCTACTGTTACCGAAACTGATGTCACTATTGATAATAAGAAGGTGAAAGCTGAGGAAGTTTACAAAATCTTTGGTATTGATCCTGCTTCCAACGATGATGAACAAGTACAACGTAAACAGATGTTTGATGTCTGGTACGAACAACGCTTCTCTCCTATCTTCTATAAGTGGTTGAAGGCAGTTCAAAAGACATATGGTGATAAGAGTCTGGATAAGTTAGAATCTGCACCAGAGAAACAATACGCAGTAGTTAAAGAAACATCTACCGATAATACCGGTTGGTTAGTTTCTAACAGCCCGTTTAATCTTCAGAATCTGAATACTGATACTAACATTATCAGTCAATTCAGGAAAGCTGTCATGGACAAATTGTCTAAAGACGCAAAGATTGATGGTAACGATAAGAAGGATATGGCCAAGGTTGAAGGTGCTTCACCTGAGGTTGCAAAGGCTGTATCTGCTGGAGCTGCTAGTGGTATAGCTACTAACAGTAAAGATGTATCTGGTGCTTCGGAGACAGCTTCTAGTAAAATGATGTCCGCTCTTAAGACAGCTTTTGGTTATACACCTTTGGGCCTAATGGCCACTGGTATTTCCAAAGCAGTGGGAGCGGGTGCTTGGTTTGCCGATAAGGTAAGCGGAGCAGGTGGTTTGAAGATGGCCTTCACTAGCCCTAGTGAGTTCTTCTCTAATGTGTTCAGTAAGTCTGTTAGCGCCTTAGAAGCTATCAAGATGAGAGCATATGGTCTAGGCAATATGGAGACATCTAAGGTCAACACACTTCGTAAACTGGAAGAGTTACTGATCAATGAAACTAAATTTGGTAGTGACGGAACCATTACCTGGGATGGCGATCTTCAAGTATTAGCCGGTGGCGCCAGAAAGCTTTTTGGTATTGGTGACCAAGATATTCCAGAGAATAAAGCATTGTTAGAATATCTGAGTAAGAGATTCATTCCAACTTACTTGATTTTCTATACAGGTATGAATTCTGTTATTGGGAAAGCCGACATTAAAGCATTGAGAGATGTCATGGATGTTATCTCTCCCACTACTGCAATTGATATTGGTAATAGACTGGTTGGATCTAGAGATATCTGGAACGTAACTGATAGTCCGTGGAGAGATTACAAACTCCTCACCAACGCAGAGGCGGTAAAAGAGAATTTGGCATTCTTATCCCAAAAGGCTAAGAGTGAAACAATGCCTGAGCAAAAGAAGGTAGAATCTAAGGGTTTGATACCTACTGCAAGTGCTGCGACTATTCCTGAGAAGGTAAATACTTCAGCAGCTCAAAGTGCTCAAGCACAGTTCTTTAAACCACCAGAACCAGAAGCAAGTCCTGATGCTGAAGGTAAAGAAATTGGTGGAGGCTCTAGTGGTGGCAAACCAGTAGATAATGCTACCGGTGGTGCCGTCCAAGGACGCTTAGTGATGGCAGGTGGAGAATTAGTTAATGGTAGCGGTGCTAGCAAATTCATCACCTTAAAGGGTGGCGCTAATATTGCTAACATGAATCCTGACTTCATGAAACTCTTCAACGGAATGGTTGAAGAGTATGGACAGAAGACAGGTAAAACCGTTCAAGTTAATTCTGGATGGAGATCCATGGCGGCTCAAGCAGAGCTGTACGCAAAGATGCCTAAGGGTAGAGCTGCTAAACCGGGTAGTTCTCTGCATGAGTTTGGTCTGGCAATGGATATTAACTCCGCTGATCTGGATGCAATGGATAAGATGGGACTGCTGCGTAAGTACGGTTTCACCAGACCTGTTGCTAAGGAGCCATGGCATATTGAACCTGTTGGTATCAATAGCCCAGAGTTACTTGCTGCTGCTAAGAAAGACCCATCAGTAGCTAAGTCAGCTATTGAAGCAGGTATCGGTAGAGGTGGCGGTGGCGTCGGGGATACTCAACGCAACGCTAGTAGCTATTACCGCGATTGGAAGGCTCACAATGCTATTTTTAATAGCAGCGTTCCTCCGTCTAAGGAAGATACTGAAAAGTTGCTGGCTGGTTTACCTGATACAGGCTATAACTCCAGTGTTGAGAAATTAAAGAAGAACCAAGTACAATTACCAAGCCAAGGAAACACGGGTGGTAATCTTACCTCTTCCCCGGAAGCTGAAGGTAAAGCTGGTTCTAGTACTTTAGGTGGGGGGTCTAGTAGTACATCTACTGCCGCTGCATCTGGTATCGAAGCACCGCAAGGTGGCTTCAAAGGTAATGCCGATAATCTCGATACACTCAAAGAAGCGGGTGGTTCGGGTGGTAAAACTTGGAAGGATCTTCCTAATAATAATGGTGCAAGTTGGCAGGCTCAAGGCACAATGATCCAAGAGGCTGCTAAGTGGGTTGGTATCGATCCTGGTTTAGCTGCCGCTGTAGCTGCTAAGGAGTCAGGTTTTAATCCTACCTCCATGTCTAGGGAAGCCGGACCTAACGCCGCTAGAGGTATGTATCAATTCAAACCTGATACATTCAACGAAATGGTTAAGAAGTATGGTTCCAAATATGGAATCACTGCTCAAAATGCTAACATCATGGACCCACGTCAAAGTGCTCTCATGGGTATGCATTATGTGAAACAAGGTATGTCAAGTGCTGGAGGTAAATCTGCTGGCTGGGCTTATCTTACACACTTCTTAGGCCAAGGCGGTAACTTAGAAAAATTCAAGTCTATGGGTGATAGCGATATTCCAGCTAAGGTTCTTTCTGGACCGGCGGCTGCTAATAAAGCTGTATTCTACCATGGCGGTGATTTAAGTAGACCTCGTACAAAGGCAGAACTGATTGCCTATTGTGATAACGAGATGAAGAGAAAGCTTACCGAGTTTAAGGTCCCGTTATCTCTTGAAACTGGTGCTACTGTCCAGCCTTCTGGCTCAGTACCCTCTACTGGCTCCGTTGCAGATACTGCTAGTGTTACGCCACTGGCTCAAGTACCTGCTGTGGATAACAGTAATCCTGAGATGCGTCCTGAAACACGTCCGCAGTCTAAGCCTAGCTCTGGTTTTGGTAGATTTAATACACCTACTACTGAACAAGTAGTGGCGGCTAATCAGCCAATCCAAAGAGGTACAGATCCTGCAAGAGATGTAAATCTCATGGATGAAACCAACCAAATCCTTGGTAGACAATTGGATGTATTGGTTGAAGTTAGAGACTTGATTGGACAATTAGTTTCTAATTATTCATCTGGTAATGTAGACTCTGAAGCTAAGGTAGAACCTACTGCTGCAAAAACCAATGAGCCTAGCAAAGTAAGACAGAGAGACACTCCTGTCACTACCATGTCAAAGCCAATGGTAAGTAGAGCACGTACTACTATCGTATAAACAAAAAAAGAAACGTCATATAAAGGAGTAGCCCTAGGGCTACTCCTTTTATGCTACATCTTCAGGAATGTCAGAAATGGCGGCCACGTACTTACTGATATGATAGAGGATATTATCCACCACAGCGAGCAGGTGTTCGGCTTTCAGATAGGTGCAACGGACTTCCACTTCTCGCAGGAAATTCTCAATGGTGAAGGACAGGATGTATTCCTCCATGAAACAGCCATTCCGAACCACGATGTTGTTAGTAACAACAACCTTGTAGTTTGATTCAGCATAGACGACTTGCTTGATAGCTCTCCAAGTAGAGCCTTCTTTTTGTTCTTGGATGATTTCATAACCTCTCTCGGCCAGAGAGATCTCAATATCACTATTGACTGTGATGGACATTTGTTTTTCCTTTTAAGATGGATAGAGTGTTTACTTGGCGGTGTTCCAAGGTTTGTTGGTTTCAATCAGTCGATCAATAACACTAAGTGAAGTAAGAACCTCTGGCTCGTTAGAATTGATACAGAAGAGCCCGGTATCGGGATTAACTGTCACGAAATGGCCAGCATCATTGAAAGAACGTGGCTTACGAGGGGTCTTGATGGGTGGGCGCAGACAGTCCAAATAATCCTGATTAGAGAACCACATTTTTCCAGTGTGGTAGGTTATGTTGGTCATCATATAGGCTAAGGTAGCCAAGGCCGCGACCTTCTCCACAGAATAACTCTCATAAATAAGAGTCAACAATTTACAAATTTTTTCATAGTCAGCCTTTTTGATGTTTGCTTTTGACCCAATGAACGTGCGGCTTACCATGCCGTTATCGTAATGGCGGCGAACATTATCACGGGACACCAACCCTAGTTGACCCAGTTCACTCAGACCCTGTGACAAACTAATATACGATATATCGATATTAATTTGCCGCATAAACTGTGGCATTGAAATGTATTCTTTGCTAAAGGTTGATATATTAGCCATAGCCAGTAAGGTGCTGTGACCTACGCGAGAAACCCAGTTAGCTTTGCGCTTAACAAAAGTTTTATTCATTTTACTAATCTTTTAAAAAGTGGATATTTGATATAACCCAGCACCGAAGTGCTGGGAATGACACGACGAATCTAGGTGGGGTTACGTCCTACTCCCGTGGAGGCGACGCAGAGATGCTAGACTTTCGTCCAATTGCTTATCCATATCACACTTATCAAGCGTGTACGTCAAAGTTACATCCTTACGTTCTGGATAGTAATTGAAACAATAGTACTTCCCTTTCCAGAAAGCAACCATTGAGAACAAGGATCACGCAGATCATCGATAAAAAGCTTATACGACATCAGTACAAATTTTCCGAGAAAAGAGTCCCGCCATTGATTGTGTCGCCACCGACACGGCGACGAATTTGACCAGCAGGTTCAGCAATCTTCCACGCTTCTTCACGGTTGTGGAACTTACCGAAGCGATCAATGAACCCTTGTTCTGATTTGATGAACAGCTCATGAATCTGCCCCGTACTGAGCATGGGATACTTGACCTTCAGACCAAGTTTATAGACTTCATTGTTCTTATGGAACAACTCGTCGAAATGGCGAACTGATGGAATGATGTAGAGATCGTCACCGATCTTCAAACGTGCAGCAGCGGCGATGATGTAGTTTGCTTGTTCGAGCTTTGGTTCAGACATTTTGATTTCCTTTTTTAAATTTAGTTTCACGAAATGCTTCCACAACGTTAGTTGTGTAGGTTACTCTTACATCCTGAGCTAATGTCAATAAAACATTACTCTCAATCTCACTGATATCATTGATCACTCTCACTTTTCTTTGGTTTACCAAATGATCGAGATCAATATAACCTGCTCTCTTGAATTCAGTATTCTTCAGGAACCAGTGTTCCTTATTCTTTCTGAAGTCAACACTAGCGGGCGGCATAAAAGGTCGTTCGTCTGTATAGTAAACAGACTGACCCCTTATGTAAGGGACTCGTTCCACATACTCTTCAATAGACTCACCGAAGACTGTCTCAATTTTTGCATGGTCGAGTGCATCATTAACAGTGAAGTTTGAAACGCATGAGGAAACTGCCCTAAGACAATGATGGATGATGGGAGACACACAGATACGCGGTATGTCTCCCTCCGTAGCTATGTTACACATCCATGGAAGTTTGACTTCCATGGTCACTGTTTCACCTAGATCGAGTCTACTGACATGAAAGAATCTCACTTTTATCTACGCTTGTAAACAGAGAAGCAATCATGAATGCCATAGAAGCGATAGGAGTTATCATTGAGCTGATCAGCCACCTCATTCAATGAGACAATCTTTTTCTTGTTCTCCATTGCGTAGAGAATATCAAAGAATCGATTGGAACCAGTGCAACCGCCCTGGCCTTCACCGTTGGTAATGAGGATATCACCACGTTTCATACGGCGGAGCACAGAAGTAGAAGCACCACCTTCGAGATCACACCAGGAAATCAGGAACGTATTGTATCCACTGATGTCTTGACTCTCGATAGACCCCAGAATGTCTGGAGAGAAGTCGGTTATGAAGCTATAGCCACCTTCTGGATTGGGTTCCTTCCCTTTGTAGTTCACTGTGTCCAGTGTCTTGAGATCGATTCCATGCTTCTTCAGTTCTTCACCGAAGACACATGCTCCCGAACCCACATCAAGAACTTTACGTCCTTGCATGAGTTTTACCAGGGTGTCGATGTTTTCCTTCGTGATGATAGGAAAACCGTTACGTTTGACGAACTCGCAACGATACAGGAATCCAACAGAGGCACTATTGATCTTCCAGTAGTTGTAATATTGAACAGGTTGGAAGTTCTTCAGCTCGGTTGGACGGAAACCTGCGTTGGGGAGTTGGTCCATTGGGAGACCAGCCTCAAGCAAATGGCTAGCATTATGACGACTGAAGCCTTCGGCTGCTGCCATGGCATTAGCCTTATCGAGAATGTCTCGGGGAATCAGACACTTGTCAAAGAAACTACCGACATCGTTGATTCTGCTCAGGGAATCGATTTCATGTTGCAGAACTTGCATTTCAATACCTTTAAAAGATGATATAAGTGGAAGAGCGACATTGCTCTTCCACTTATGATATATAATCGAAATGTTTTTATTTCTGACCAACTATCGGCAATCGTCGATTACAAAAGTAATCGACGTTATCAGTAAAGTATTTTATTACTATTACAAATTCCGCATTAAATGAGTATTGATTTTTCTAGCTTGGCTAAGCTGTAGAAATTTAAAGGCAGCACTCTTGATAATTTCAGGAAATGCTTCGTAATTTGTTAGACAAGTTGTCATGGACAAATCACCACGATTTATCAAACACTTGTGGGGATGGGATATTGAATCCCAAACCCTATCAAGTCTTTGGCAGATTTTGTCGTAATCACTGTCATGAATCACGTTAGTATCCAATTGATAATAGAGGTAACTATTAATCAAATAGAATGGAACCAATAGATTCGGTCTCAATGATTCGATTATTCTACTGTTTATTAACTCCATCATTGCATGACTACATGCTTATTTACGGAAGTATTAGACGGTACAATGACATTTTGAGAATCCAGCACACAAATCTCACAATTGGAGAGTGCACCGTATTGACTAATGTCGTGACTAATTAGGAACATTTGTGTAAACGAATCCTCTTCCATCAAATTGTTAATCAAGTTAGTGGTAGCTCTACGATGTACGCTATCCATGGTTTTACCAAACTCGTCCAAGAATAGTGGAGAGTCACCCATCTTCAGTGCTTTTAAAGCACAGATTCTGAATGCGATATCAACCACTTCAAGCATAGCAGAGGAACCTTCACTCACATCCTTGTGATCACCTTCTACTCCATTAACCACCATTGGAAACTTATAGGTCAAATCAATTGACCCTTCATCTCCAGTGTTACATGGTTTAATGATAAATGGATAACTCCAGATCTTTGCAATGACAGCATTCATGTTACGAATGAAGACTTGCATAAAACCATAGAGACCCTTAGCAATCAAACCTTCAGTGGGAGAGAGTACTTTCAATCCTACTTTCAGAGCTTTCTCTTTCTCCGTTAGCTCACCAATTTCGTTCTCCAAATCCTTTATCATGTTAATTTGATTAACAGATTCGTGAAGGATGCGCTCTTTGGATGCGAGGATACTTTGCAGATCCCTCAGGATAGCATTAAAAGCCTCTCTACGCTGATTCTCGAACACATTAGCAGTGTTGGTATTCAGATCGTTGATAGCCTCTTCTATGGCCTTCTTACGACTTTCTAGTAATATGACTGCATTGTTAAATTTAGTCATCTCCTCGTGTTTGTTGTAAGCAAGAGTTAGATTAACATTATTCTCATGAATCTTGTTATTCAGCTCTTCTAGGTCACGCTTTACAGCTTCGTAATCTTTATCTTTGTTCTCTGTCGTTAGCTCAAGAAGTTTAAGCTTCTCGATGACTTCCTCATCATTCTTTCTGATCTCAATATCAATGCTGAGGTCATCTTTGTAACTAACTAGTAGTGTACCAATAGCTCGCGGCGATTGATCAAAGAGATCATCTTCTGTAATCTTGTTCCAGAAATCGCTAATGATTCCTGTATGTGAGACAATACTACGGAAGCTTTTCATGTAGTCAGAATAGACTTTGAAACGTTCTCTCTCTTCGAGTAAGAGTTTATGTGCTGCTTCTGATTCTTCAATCTTGATAAGCACTTCTTTCATTGCTTTCTCAATATTGGCAATATTCTCCGCAGTCAAACCACGAGTCCAACTATATGCACACTTAGGACAAGTTAATGTTCCTTCATCAGCATGGTCTTTTCTGTGATCATAGAGAACCTGAAGTCTATCACGATTAAGGTATAATTCCTTAATAGCGTTTTCAGAATTAGAGATCTTATTCATCAAGATCTCTAAGGTGGATCGATTAAAAACACCTTTACCAGGATTTGCTTCAATATTCGTAGTGATCTCTTGGATATCTGCGAATATAGAGTTAATCGTCTTAATAGCTTCTTCAGGATTATAATGTACATTCTTACTGAATGTTTTATTCTCCTTTAGTTTACTAATCGTTTTACGACCAAACTCAATATCACTAGATAGCTTTGCCACACTCTCTAGTTTGGTTCTCTCCAATATCTCGAATACTTCAGATTGTTCTTTATGTTTTTCAAAGAACTCAGATTCTCTAATCTTACATACTCGAATATCAGAACTAACTGCATTTAATTCTTCCTGAATAGTCTCAGGATTAAAATCAGACTTACCGATATACCTGAAAGCTTTTGCAACACTTTCAGTTAGATTATCGATATACTCTAACAGACGCTTTCTATCTGATTTCAAATCATCAAGATTTGTATCCAATGGAATACGGCGTTCTGCCAAATATTCGATTAGATGATAAAGACCTTCAACATCTTTACGAATTACATTGAGTTCATCATCTTTAATGGCTTTACTGGTTTCAGCTACTAGCTTTCTTTTAGCTAGCTTAAGACCACCACTAATAACAGATAGTTCATCTTTGAAACGAACATAAACACCAATGAGATATTCGATGTTAGCATCTGACAAACGTGTGAACCATTGACGACGAACATCGCCCTTCATGGATGTGAACAAAATCTTACCAATCAAGAGATCCTGAATCTCCTGAGTAACACCGGTGTACTTCTCCGCTAGTTCCGTTTGAATAGTAACTAGTCCAGATTCATTCATCTCTACGCCGTCCACCATAAACGAATGGAAAGGTTTAGGATTGAACAGACTAGTAGCTACAATACTCTTTCCGTCTTTACGGATATGAATCTCTTTCTTACCAGTTTTCTCAAATTGTGCTTTGTCCGCTGGCAGCGCAGACAACTCATGGAAGATGGAAGTTTTTCCTGACCCATTTGTACCAATAATGATTTGATCACGAGCATTGAAATTAATCTCAATATGACCAATTTGACCCAGCTTAAGTCTCTTGTAACCATCAAGTATGATTTTTTCTATCTTATACATGGTGATCCTTTCACTACACTAGATTTATATGACGTGTAACATTTTAATTTAATAAGGAAGTCTATGTTTGATGGATCGGATATATCGAAACTCAGGTTCTATTCGTATGCTACTGTAGCTGCCAACAAGAAGCTTTCTTCGGATCTTATCGAAGCTATTCCCCATGAACAAAATCCACTCTACGATGGGGAACTCACCGACGACACAGAGAAATTAGAAGCTTCTGGTACTGATAAAGACGATGCTGGCTTTAGTGCTAATCTTGATACCACTGCATCAATAAAAGCCAAATGGCTTTCTTTCACAGATACTAATAGACTTACATCACCAGATGTCAGACGTGGTGAGGAAATTGTTCTTTGGCAGTTTGGCGACACTGATCAATATTGGTGGACTACTCTACATCAAGATAGAAAACTACGTCGTCTAGAAACTGTCATCTATGGATTCTCGAATAACAGTAAAGAGAATATCGAGAATGCCCATGATTCAATGTATTGGTTGGAAATCTCTACCCATAAAAAAGTAGTTAGATTCCATACAGCTAAGAATGATGGAGAACCATTTACTTACGATATTCAGATTGATACTAAGAAAGGTAACATTACCATTGAAGATGATGATGGTAATTATATCTTCTTAGATTCAAAAGAAAGACATATTAAACTCAGGAATAAAGACGATAGCTATGTCGAGATGAATAAGAAGATTATTAACATGAACGCAGTAGATGAAATTAATCTTACTACTAAACGTTACACGTTAAAAGCTTCTGAATCTATTAAAGAACAAACTAAAACTTACGAATCTAAATCTACTAAGTATACTCACCAGACTAATGACGCTACTATTAAATCTCCCAAGACGAGAATTACTGGTAAACTCAATGTGGGTGGTAATACTACTCTTGAGAGTAATCTCCATGTGGGTGGTAGTCAAACTACTGCTGGTAGTTCTGATAATCATCACAGCCACTAATAAAACAAAAAAAAAAGACTCCACCTTAGGAGTCTTTTTTATATCAATCTAGTCATCAATTAGATTTTTACTTTTAAACATATATTATGCTGTTAGATGTTCATTATCTAACAGCAGCAATGAATTTTCGATTGTACTCGAATATACTCATTCGCTCAAATCCTTTAAGACTGTTACGTTCAAAGAACTTAGCGAGTTTAAGAGTGATCATAAAACCTCCTAATGAAGTTGAAAAGGATTCTTTATTCAGTTGGTGGTGCAATTGAATAAAGGGCTATTAGCCCAGGGGAAGCCCTGGGCTTTTATGCTGCCTCATAAACAGCATTATAAAAATATCTCCTATTCTTTCAAATACACGGCATAAAGGGAGACCCGAAGGTCTCCCAATTATGTTGTTTGTTAGACCTTAGCCATCAAGATGCTACTGTTGTCCAACTGACTACGGTAGATCTTAATGATCTCATTATCAGCCGTTACCAGCCAATGGTTACCATAGTAGATGTCACCATTCTTGATGTAGTCGTTGCTCACCAGTTCATCCAGGAACTCGTAGATCTTGGGGAATTGATCACGAATCACTACATTGGACTGGTTAGGGACCAGATCAACATCCAATTCTTGGTAGAGGAAATCCACCACTGTAATAGAGCTGCGGACCTTAATCATGGCATTGACCAATACCGTTTCACCATTACCCACCGCTTCAAATGTATCCGACAGAGTCAGGAAACGTGCAATGAATGCGCGTTCATTCTTCTTGAAGATAGCGTGTTGATTGGAGTACAGGACACGAATGTCTTCCACCAGATCACTGTAATCATCGACGAAGGTAGCGATGCCATCGTAAACAGTCAGGCCCAGTTCATTGCGAACCACGCCCATCAGTTTATGCTTGATGTAGGAATCCAGTTGAATCAGTGCACTGTTAAATGCCAGACTGCGCTGATCATCGAGCAGACCTGCCTTCAGCTTTGCTGCCAGTTGATCCAAGTTGGTAACACGAAGAATCTTTTCAAACTCCTCATATTCGTCCTTCGGGATGACGAACATTTGATCCAGATCAAAGTCGATACGGTGAGCACCCAATTGATTCAGATCACTGGTCAGTACTTTCATCTGGCGTGCTTTGTTGATAGCTGCATCCAGAGATGTTTCGGATTCTTCCATCAGGCTGTAACCTCCAAGGAAGTAGGCGTTCAAGTTTTCATTGAACTTCTCATCCGTTGCATTAAATGCTGCATCATGGGTATTTGCAATCGTATCCAGTGAAACCTTCAAGAAGTCACCACGAGAGTTGATTGCTTTACCTTCTACCTTCATTGCAGTACCACGGTTAATGGCAACGGCAGTTGTTGTACGATGTGCGTCACGATCCATTTTGATTTCTTCCTGTGTTTTTGCTTCGAGTTCATAAACCAGCTTACCGTTTTTATTGGTCAGCTTACGTTTGGCATCTCCAGGACAAGCTGGAACGAATACTTGTTCCGGCGTTGATTTCCAGGTACTTTGGGGTGCTTGTTCGACCTTTTGACTGAACACTTGGGCTGGCTCTACATGTTTGTAGTTAACGGTTTGAGCTTGTTGCTTATCCATCTCTTTCTTTTTCTGCAAATCAGCTTCGTGTTTCTTAGCCAAGTTTGCCTTCTCTTGAGGAGTAAGCAAATTGATGATACCACGAACGTCCACAGCACCCTTACTGTCATTCTTACCGATGGACAGAACACCCGTCCCAGCAAAACCTTTGTTCTGTTCTTGCTGACGATTATTGGTAAATGGCGATTGACCAGATACCGGGCGATTACTGTTTCCATTGTTGACACCAAAACCACCACCGAAGCTACCTTGATTCATGGAACGGCCTGTCGTTCCAAAACCAATGCCGCCGTTACCACCTCCACCGAAACCAGAGTTGTTGTTACCAAAACTCGTGGTCTGCTGCTGTTGGCCAAAGTTATTTCCGCCATTAAAGCCTTGACCACTGTTCATGTTACGCAACACCACTGTATTGATGTAACCAGTGACCTCATTGGCCATATTGACGTATTGCTGCGCCATGTTAGCAATGGTTTGCTGATTTTGCTGTGGATACATTTTCAGCAAATCTGGGAAGATTGCTACGATGTAGGCCGCACGAGCTTCCACCACAAACTGGATGGATGTTTCTGCTGCTTGTTCAATGGAGGGAAATGCATTCTTTGCCATTCCCAACGCGGTGTAGTTAGCAGCTAGCACCACAGTGTCCATCAGCTCCTTATTCTGACCACCATTTTGGCAGAACAAGTTCCACTGATACATTCGACCAGGTGTCTGTGTCGCTTTACTAGCAGACGCATTAAGAATACTCACAACGAAGGAGTTTTGCAGATTGGCCAATTCATGGTGAATCGGCAAATTATTGAATGTAACCGGTGCTTGGCTGAACCGCTGAGGTTGAACCAATGGGTTGTCACAAGGAACATTCTGCAACTGAATGTTCGTGAAATAGTTCGATTGAATCATGATGACAAAAATCCTTTCAAATTGCTTTTGTCGTTTATTTACATACGTCGGATTTTCTCTTGAGTTTTATCAAGAGCTTCACGGGTTTCTGTACTCCTTAACACACGGCCATGTGAGTCAAGTTGAATATAAGGATTTAACCGTTGTGATCCTACTGGCGTTTTACCTGTGAGGTTACTGTAGTTACCTACATCAACGAAAGAAACGTGCAGTCTCTTTTCTGGGTCCTTTAGCTGACCTGCATCATCAGAACTCCCTTTACCGCCACTCCTCTTTTGTGGATTCATGACAGATGTGATTTTCAGGAATTTGTTATCTCCCGAATATGAGAGACTAGAGATTCCATTTTGTGTCTTCGTAATACCGAAGATTGCTCTTGCCCTAATTGTTACCTCCATGATCTTTTCAATATCACGTACACTCAAACCCTTACCAGCATTGCTTTTGGCAGAAGACTTGAGCTTGAAATAACAATTAAAGATCGACGATGTCACCGGAATGAGCACGTCGTACAGGATCGAGAGTTCCTTATCGTAGAGTGAGTTGATTCTATCAGATGTACTGATCATCCATTCGCCAAAACGTTCAATGATCAAAGCCAACAACTCATAGGTGTCATTAACTTTGATGTTTACTGATTCCAGTTTATCCAGGATGATTGTATCCAAGTATTCGTCAATCGACTTAAAGTGTTCTTGGATATCGCCAAGCAGAATACCCCGATGTTGAGTTTCCCCAAAATAGATGTATCCCATAACCAGCATCCATTTTTCTTTGCTTTCGAGCCATTCGATATTCTCGAACTTATCGGGGAAATGATCCAGCAAATAGAACAGAGAACCAATCAGCGCATGGACGTACGGTGTAGCTTTCTCAATTGGTACAGCTACTCGGAAATCAACATACTGCTGACCATTTTTCATCCCTCGGCGTTTCAGAGCCCGACTACTCTGGAAGATAGACCATTTGTCATCGGGATAATTTGTGGCGTTGACACTGTCTGCATTTCCGACAATGCAGTCGGTAGTACCAAAACGCTTCAGTGTATCCTTCAGACCATAACGGCAGAGCAGATACAACATCAACGGACAGAGAGCTTTGTTGGTCTTTTCCTTCTTACGTTCTTTACTGAGGTGATAAATCTCCGACCAGATAACAGGAATGGTTGTAATCCTATTATTCACATAGACAGTATGATCTACACGTTTTACTGCAAATTTGTCTCGCAGCAGACGCACGAACACACTCTCTCGTTCAAAGGACAGAACGATATCAGAAATTACGGGGCTGATAAAATATCGTGATCCAGACAAAGTGATAGACCCGGCTGGACCTGCAAAAGGCAGGAACAGGTATTTTCGCTGCAAGGGTTGCGGCTTCAGGTCTGGTTTTCCAGTCAGTGGATCAATCTTCGTAGGGTCAACATACGAGAAGTCCAAACCAACCAGATACAAATCGCTTCTGGCGATGTCAATCACCAACTTGTCATTCTTACGGCGTTGTTCCTTCCTCAGTTCCTCTTCAGGAGAACATTTGATCATCCTCTCAAATTTAAGACCCGGCAAGAGTCCATTGAAGACATTTCGAACAATGCCCTCAATATACCTCATTGCATGAGGCAAGTGCTCCACAGCCAAACCATTGAGAACACTTGAATTCATCTTGGGTGTACTATCCTTGATGAATTGTGCCAAATATGGGTCCATTTTCTATCCTTTCAAAGACGACTATAACAAGTTCTTAATGAGCCCGCCTGCCAAATTGACCAGCTTAAAGCTTTCGTCGATATTCTTTCGTGTAGCTGCCTTAGCTTCGATATCAGCTTTCTCCCTGGCCGTTTCAAGTGCCAGTTGATTCGATTCTTTCTCAATCTCATGTTTGAACACGAGACGTTCACGTTCGAGTACATTGAGAAAAGCTGTCTGCTCTAGCTTATGCTTCGCACTTTGAACTTCAACAAACACACCAAGACGCTCACGCGCCAGATCGCCAATGATTTTCTCACGGGCCAGTGTGGTTTCAAGCTTCAGTATGTTAGCACGATCACTCATCTTGGTATTCTCGAATGTTTGACGCTTGATTTCTGTATTGGCTTTGACAGCCTCAGTATTCAACTCGATACGTTTAATATCGATACGTGTATCTTCGAGTGTAGCTCTCTTGAGTTCGGTGGAATGCCTGACGCGCTCCAACTCAATACGGTCTTCTACAGACTTTCGACGTGCTGATTCCTCAGGGTCACCATTAATCAAAAGATCTGCTTTAGTTCTAAAAAATCCATTTTCTACAGCTTTCGCAATAGGAATGAAATCTGTCACCACATTGAATCTTCTGTTCTGGTCGTCGAATTGATGAGTGATAATCCGAATACCCTCCTCTGTACCCTTCATTTTTACTGCTTCTGTCATGCAGACTTGTTTCCCAAGATAATAGAAGTAATTATCTGGAACATGGTCTGGAGCGACCACTTGGATTGTTTTTGCATACTTGAATCCATCACGGTATTCATCGTTAGCATAGATCCGAAGTGGTTTGAGATTATAACGCATCGCCAATGCTGGATTACACGACATCTGAAACAATGGCACACTTGTGAGCGTCATGTTACATTCGGGAATATAGACAGTGTCTACACCCGACATTTCATCAGCATCCACATACATCACGAAATCAAAATTGTAGCTCTCCATATACTGAAGAGTACGATTCCTTTGCTTTGCGTAGAATGCACTGAAATCTTTTACTAGTTCACGAAGAACTATATTTTCGCTATCCTTGGGGATATTGAAAATGAAGCTACGAAAGCGTTCAAGTGCAGAAGCCGATACCCTGTACTTAAACACAAACATGAACCCTTTTGGAATTCCCTCGATGTCCATACTGTTGTACTCAACACGCACCCCTGTGCTATTCATGGTGCTTACAGGAAACCCCATGTTGTTGAAGTACTGCACCTCCTCCTTAAAAATTGGAGGTTGCCCTTGGACTACCAGGTTAAAACCCCTACCGTGGTCTCCTGATACATTTTTCCACAGCGTCACTTTTGCTGTTTTTTGCTCTCTGTAAAAACTAGGCATTACCATATTTATTGAACCCCTTTCTTTCCAAAACCAAACTCTCACTAAATCCAGTATAATAATATATTGTTATAAAAGTTTAGGAACAAAAAAGAGACAGCATAAAAAGGGAGCCCCGAAGGACTCCCTTTTTATTTTGGAAACCAATCCCTCCATTGCTAGAGGGACCCTTAAGATTAAGGCAGTTCCTTGAAGTGCAGAGGCACACGGCTGGTAACCACTTGTGGGATACCTGTAGCCTCGATCCAGCCCATCACAGGCACGTTCACGATGTGGCGGAAACGTGGCGAGACCACCAGTTCCTTCTGAACACCACCCGAGCGCTGCATTGGCAGCACCAGAGTCATCTCAGGAGACCACAGCATGTTACCGAAGTGAGCAGGGTTCAGGCTGTTCTCACCTTGCGATGGGTAGCCGAATGCCACAGCGATCTGACCTTGCATACGCTCGTCAGGAGTGGTAACAACCTTGAACTCGAAGTCAGGACCGAACGAGCGGGTATCGCCGTCAACGATCAGATAACGAGCAGTCATTGGGTCAGTACCGACCATGATCGTGGGGTTACCCGAGATACCAGCAGCGCCGGTTTCGATCATAGCTTGGAAGCCCGAATCACGGTAAGCGCGGTAAGCGACATCACGGATAGCGGAGATCAGAACAGCGGAGATGTCCTTGTTCTTTTCATGTGACGAGATGCTGTTGATCACAGCGTTCACATCAATCTTCAGACCAATGAAGGTAGGCTTAACCAGGAAGCGAGCCACACCGAACATGTCGGGAGCGATACCGCCTTCAACATTTGCCTTACCAGCAGTGTACTCACCCAGTTGCTCAGCAGTGTTGATCAGAGTCGTCACCGCTTCGTTCGAGGTACGCACAAAGGTAGCTGCAATCAGAGCTGCCAGATCGGCTGCATCAGTTTGGCTGGTGCTGTTAACAGGACGGGGCACAGTGATTGGGCTACGCAGAGGCACAGTCCAGATCTGGTTGTACACGGTCGTGTCCAGCAGTTGACCACGTTGACGACGGTTCAGGTTGGAGCGATATGCCTTGATATCGTAACCAACGTACGACGTATTCTTATTAGCCAAAGCAGCCAGGGTAGCACCGATACCGGAAGTCAGAGGCAGGGATTCGCCATCTTCGTTGAACACATGCAGAACTTGCAGATCCAGAGCGTAAACGCGCAGTTGACCAGTCGAGACCGACACGTCACCAGAGATCTTTGCAGTCAGTTGCATAGTCAGCTTCTGATTCTTCACTTCAACCAGATCAACCAGGTCCGAACCATCGTATTGCTTGGTCAGTTCCGAGATGTTCAGAGTCTTGGTGTCGAAGGTCAGCACTTGTGTACGGCTGTCGTCTTCAGGAGCAGCAATGAAGCCAGTCTTTGCCAGACCGTTCAGACGCATCTTGATAACGTCAGCACCCAACTTCAGGTAGATAGCGTCCAGTTGAATAGCTGGATCAAGCGTATCACCGTTGTTCATCAGGCCGCTGTCAATCAGAGCTTGGGTCGAGGACAGACCAATCACGTCACCAATGACATGGTTGAACTTCAGAGGAGCGGTACGGATCGTTTCGCCTTCCAGGTCCTTGTCATATGCAGCAACGGCCGAAGTGTCGAAGTTAGCGTTGTTATTGGTATTACCAGGCAGGAACACTGGAACCACGCGGGTGCCTTCGTTCTTCAGGATGGTGTGATCCAACATAGCGCGAACCACGTTACGACGGTTGAAGGAAGCCAGCTTGCCTTCGGTCGAACGCTTGAAGTCTTCGAACACAGTCACCAGACGGATCGACACAGCCACACCAACGTTGTCGTTAGACACAGGCACAGTT
>ERZ650300.181-NODE-181-length-35202-cov-19.993997_pt1 | contig 35202 bp, 30 predicted proteins | sample MGYA00376236_ERZ650300 | MGnify/ENA primary metagenome ERZ650300 (study PRJEB26733, sample SAMN07839303) | wastewater metagenome | biome: urban; feature: wastewater treatment plant; material: waste water | place: USA: North Carolina | collected 2016-04-28 ...
ACTGCCATGACAGCGCCAGAACCGTAGCTCATTAAGACGTAGTTAGCGACCCAGACAGGCACTTGCTCACCGGTTAACGGATGGGTGACAGTCAGACCCGTGTCCATACCCATTTTTTCAGCTTTGGCTAAGTCTGCTTCGGCAACTGAGCCTTTTTTGCAGGCTTCAATAAAGCTTTGTAGGGCAGGATTGGTCGCGGCAGCGTGTTTTGCCAGTGGATGCTCAGCCGCCACCGATACATAAGTCACGCCCATTAAGGTATCAGGACGGGTAGTGAACACATCTAGGGTTTTTTCTTCACCATTTAAGGTATAGGGAAAATGAATTTCCATGCCTTCAGAGCGACCAATCCAGTTGCGCTGCATGGTAATCACTTGCTGTGGCCAATGACCTTCTAGCTTATCCAAATCAGTTAACAGCTCGTCTGCGTAGGCGGTGATATTAAAGTAATACATGGGGATTTCGCGTTTTTCAATTAGCGCACCTGAGCGCCAACCGCGACCATCCACCACTTGCTCATTGGCAAGGACGGTATTATCAACAGGGTCCCAATTCACCGTTGAGAGTTTTTTGTATACTAGGCCTTTTTTGAACAGTTGTACAAATAGCCATTGTTCCCATTTGTAGTACTCTGGCGTACAAGTGGCAAATTCACGTGACCAGTCAATCGATAGTCCTAATGATTTGAGCTGCGCGCGCATGTTGTCAATATTTGAAAATGTCCACGCAGCAGGGGCGACAGCGTTGGCAATCGCCGCATTTTCTGCAGGCATACCAAACGCATCCCAGCCCATTGGTTGCAACACTTCATAACCTTTTAACCGATAGTAACGGCTCAACACATCACTAATCGTGTAGTTACGCACGTGCCCCATATGCAGCTTGCCACTGGGGTAGGGAAACATAGACAGCAAATAACGGGATGGCTTATCAGATGCCGCGTTGTTTACTTGATAGCGATTATGTTGTTCCCATTTTTGTTGTTGGGCAGGCTCGATAACTTGGGGTTGGTATTGACTGGTTAAAGCTGAATTACTCATAATGGTCTGAATTTGCAGTATTTGAATGGGAAAGTATTTTAAGCCCCATAGCATAGCCTAAAACCGTAAAAATTGCGATAAAAAAAGGAGCCAATATGAGCATCACCCTCTACGGTATCAAAAACTGTAGTACCATGAAAAAGGCGTTTGATAAATTAACTGCACTGGGTTTGGAGTATGAATTTTTTGACTATAAAAAACAGGCGATAAATAAACCGACATTAGCCAATTGGGTAAAGCGAGCAGGTATAGATAAGGTATTAAATACCAAAGGTACAACCTACCGCAACCTTAGCGATGCGCAAAAAGCCCAAATAAAGCAAGATGTGGATGCTGCGTTAGATATGATGATAGCGCAGCCAAGTATGATTAAGCGCCCGATTGTCGTCTCAGACAATGAGTTAATCATTGGTTTTGATGAAGCTGCCTTTGAAAAACTAGGCATGTAAAACTAGGCAAGTAAAGAGGGACAAGTCAATCCCCAATAAAAAAGCGAGTAATAAAACTCGCTTTTTTAAGTGGCAGGTAAAAATTATTTTACCGCGCTAGCAACCGCAGATTTTACCGCATTTGCAGTTTCAACTGGGGTAGAGGCTACACCACGTTCTTTATTAACAACAGTGGTTGGCGTCATCACAGAAGCGTCTTGTTTGTGATCGCTTAAGGAATAAACATACGCTGCCAATAACATAATACGCTCGTTACCCAGTTTGGTATCCCAATGTGGCATCACACCGGCACGACCATTACGTATCGTCGTACGAACCGTTTCACGGTCGCCACCATATAACCACGTGTCATCCGTAAGATTCACCGCACCGACATCAGGGTTACCTTTACCATCTTTACCATGACATACCGCACAGTTGGTATCAAAAATAGCCTTACCTTGATTAACCAAAGTTTGGTTCAACTGACCATTTTCTTTTAAGCCCTTGCCTGGTGACAATGATAGTACATATTCAGCTGCGGCGCGAACACCATCCTCACCAATCTGCGCTTTCCAAGCTGGCATACCACCGACGCGACCATGATTTAGGGTTAACAAGATTTTATCGGGTGTACCGCCATAAATCCAGTCATTGTCCGTCAAGTTTGGATAACCGGGTGCACCATGCGCTTGTGAGCCATGACACACTGAACAGTTTTGTAAGAACAAACGCTGACCAATTTTAATCGCTTGTGGATCTTGAGAAAGTTTTAGAACGGCAGGTGCCAGCCCTACAATACCTTTATCAATTTGCGATTTTAATTCAGCATTGGGCTGTGCATTTTTAGCTTGCTGCGCTTGTAATTTAGCAAGGCTATCAATTTGTGCCGTTACCGCTTTGTCTTTTAAGATTTTATCATTGAACGTGCCAGTAAATACGGCATTATTGCGCTCAAGATCGGATGCTAATTCATTAGCACTGGTCCAAGGAACATCTTGACCATCTACTTTTACCGTAGTGATACCTTTCCATGAGCCTGGCAATATTGATGGGAACAATAGCATGTATAGTAATGCCCAAGCTAATGAACCCCAAAAGATTGCTAACCACCATTTTGGTAATGGACGGTCAAACTCTTGGATACCATCGTATTCATGACCTGTGGTACCGTCATCCGACATGGTTGGGCGATAACCCAATACACCGACTAACCAGTACAAAATCCAAGCCCAACAACCGATGGAAAATAGGGTTATCCAAAAACTCCAAAATCCACTCATTTTTTATCCTTATTGCGTTGTGATGCGTCTGTTAGGTCTTCGTCATCTAACGCAAGTTTTGCATCTTCTTCAAATCGTTTGCGATTCTTTGGTGAGTAAGCCCACCAAACAATCGCAATAAATGCGATAAACGCTGCGACCGTTGCGATACTGTGTAATGTGCCCAGCATTAACGTTGACCTTTCATTGCAGTGCCCAGTTGTTGTAAATACGCAACAACAGCATCGAGCTCAGTTTTACCTTGTACCGCATCAGGTGCACCGGCAATATCAGCATCGCTATATGGCACACCGAAATGGTCGCGGAATAGACGCATTTTTGCTTGCACTTTTTCAGGGTTAACGTCTCGTTCTGCTAACCAAGCAAATGGTGGCATCACAGATTCAGGTACCAATGATTGTGGGTTAATTAAGTGTTCGCGTTGCCAGTCATCAGAGTAACGTCCACCAACACGCGCAAGATCAGGTCCAGTACGCTTGGAACCCCATAAGAAGGGATGATCCCAAGCGGATTCAGCAGCGCGCGAATAAGGTCCATAACGTTCCACTTCCGCCCGAAGAGGACGAACCATTTGGGTATGACAGACGTGACAGCCTTCACGAATATAAATATCACGACCTTCCATCTCAAGGGCAGTCCATGGCTTCATATTGGGCAAAGGTTGGTTTACCTCTTTGGCATAAATCAATGGCACGATTTCTACCAAAGTGGCAAAGCTGATAGACACAACAATTAGGATAACTAAAAGACCCGTGTTTTTTTCAATAATTTCGTGATTGATTTGCATGAGTCTCTCCTTAAATCTGTTTTGCGGTAGCAGTTTCTACTACAGGTGTAGTGGTATCCGCTACTTCAACAGTTTTAGTGCTTGGCATCGTGATAGTTTTGTAGACGTTGTAAGCCATGACGACCATACCTGAGACATACAAGAAACCACCAAATGCACGACCAATGTAAGGATAGTGTGAGAACAAGACAGTATCAACGAAACTATACACCAGCGTTCCATCTGGATTTGTAGCACGCCACATCATACCTTGACCAATACCTGAAATCCAAAGCGATACGATGTAGAAAATAGTACCTGCCGTCGCCAGCCAAAAATGCGTGGTGATTAAATCAGTTGAATACATTTTTTGTTTGTTCCAAATACGTGGAATCAATACATATAATGAACCAACCGTAACCATACCAACCCAGCCTAACGCACCAGAATGCACGTGACCAACGGTCCAGTCAGTATTGTGGGATAACGCATTGACGGTTTTGATTGACATCATCGGACCTTCAAACGTTGACATCGCATAGAATGACAATGCAACAATCAAGAAACGAATGATAGGGTCTGTGCGAAGTTTGTCCCAGCTACCAGATAAGGTAAGTACACCATTAATCATACCGCCCCATGAAGGCGCAAATAAAATGATAGAGAATACCATACCTAAAGACTGTGCCCAGTCAGGGAGTGCTGAATAATGAAGATGGTGACCACCCGCCCACATATAAGACGCAATTAACGCCCAAAAGTGGATGATAGATAAACGATAAGAGTAAACAGGACGACCGATTTGTACAGGCACAAAATAATACATCATACCCAAAAAGGCGGCTGTTAAGTAAAAACCTACGGCGTTGTGACCATACCACCATTGCACCATAGCGTCAGTCGCACCGCCAAACAATGAATATGACTTCCAAAAGCTCAGAGGGATTGCCATACTATTGACGATGTGTAGTAACGCAATGGTCAAAATAAATGCAGCAAAGAACCAGTTGGCAACATAGATATGCGAGGTTTTGCGTTTCAATAATGTACCAAAGAACACAATAGCATAAGATATCCACACCACGGCAATTAAAATATCAATGGGCCATTCAAGCTCAGCATATTCTTTAGTTGAGGTTAAACCCAAGGGTAGGGTAATAATTGCGCCAACAATAACAAGGTTCCATCCCCAAAAGGTGAACCAGGCTAGATAAGGTGCGAATAAACGTGTTTTACACGTTCTTTGAACAATATAATATGAAGTTGCGAATAACGCACAACCACCAAATGCAAAAATCACCGCGTTGGTGTGCAATGGACGCAAATGGCTAAATGTTAGCCAAGGGATACCAAAATTGAGGGCAGGCCATGCCAATTGTGATGCAATGAACACCCCAACTGCCATACCGATAATACCATATACTACCGCCATGATTGAGAACAACTTAATGATGTCCACTTCATAATCATCGGTAATAGGTATTGCTGTGTTTTGTAAATTCATTCGATGATTTCCTTTACAGCCTATATTATCAACAAGTTTAAGCAGAAATCTCCTTTGTGCCTGTCAATAAAACTATCCGGTCAGAGGCGTTGGCACTAGTTATTTTTTTATAAGATAGGCTAACTGTTTAGTGGCTAGTTTCAGGATGAATTTTAAAGAAATTAGCGGCTAAATCTTGACGCAAAACAGTAAATTTACAAGCAGTAAAATAGGCTCAAACTCACGATTCTCACCAAGTATTGTAACTTAATCTTTGCTAAATATCATCTAATGTAACGTTCATAGCGCAAAAAAAAATTACACACCCACTATTATAATAGGAAAAATAAAAAAAACCATGTAAATTGTGGGGATTTTTTTAACATCCCATATACTGTCTAGTAACAATGCTAAAAATGGTTAACCGAGCGCCATTATCGTTGTGCTATAAATGGGTTTATCATGCGTTAGAGAATTGTCATTCATACAAAATCTCGGTAAGATGCACAAGTTCTAACACAACTAACGATAATGAGGATTTAAAATGGCTAAAATTTTAACACAAGAATGGTTTGATAAAGTTGACGAATTAACCAATAAAGCAGGTGACCTAAATCTACCACCCGCGATTAAAAATATGTCAATTAATTTACAAGTCACAGATAGCGACAATCAAGAAGTCAATGCAGCTTTCTATGATGGGACGATTCATCAAGGTTCAAAAGATGGCGCTTTAACCACCTTAAAACTGGATGCTGATACCTTAAAAGCGATATTTTTAGATCGTGATATGAACCGTGCGATGGAAGCCTTTATGTCTGGCAAAATCCGTGTCGAAGGCGATATGGGACAATTAATGTCTATCCAAACTGCAAGCCCAAGCGCTGAACAAAAACAGCTTTTCAAAGACATCTTAGCCAATACACAAGTGTAAATGGGCTGATCAAATAATGTTGGATATTGCGAGCATTATCCGTGTGTTAAGCGAAATATCACTAACACCCCTAGCACAAAGAAAATCATCGATAACATTCGGTGATTTTTTTTATCCCGTGCTTGGGTGGGGTACAATAGTAAACTTGTGGTATAAACCATCAGACCATTAACTGAGCTAGTTTGAGTGGCTAAGGTGGTTTGAGCAGATAGTGGGCGGTGATGTACCAATCCAGTCTGGGCTTGGATAGCGTCTGAAGTAGAAACTGCGGATTTAGTCGACTGATTTGGCATGGGTCATCTTCCCAAAATAACTGATAGAACACTCACAAAATACTAGCGGCTGATATTGGGTAGGCTGTTGAGCCACTATAGGATTTATGACTGAGCCGCTATAGAATTTATGACGTCGATTGGTAGAAATTGATCAAAATCAAACTTAAAATAACGATAATATAAAATTATAGTCAATTCAATGAATTAAATAAAATAACGCGCTAAATTTACATTTATTTACAAAACAACAAAGCCACTGTCATAGTTGGCAGTGGCTTTAAGAAAATTAATCAATAATCTTACAAGGGAAAGGCTTAAAACGCTCTATAATTGGTGGCTACTTTTTTCTGATTTTCCATAAAAATAGTACCCTGTAGCCAAATATTGGCTTGAATATAATCGTTGACTTGAATGGTCGCGTCGATGTTATCGGCATTGACCGCTAAACGAATAACGACAGGATTATCAAGGCTTTCTCGTAGTATCACCACATCAAGCAATACAAAGTCAACCCCATTAAAGCTGGCAGTTTGTTTGCCAATAATTTGACCTTGGCACCAAGCTTCATCTTGTTGACCGATGGTTTCACCAAATAAATAAGCACACATGTGGCCGACGTTGATTTCAATTGGCTCCAGCGGCAAATCGTTTTCGCTAGGTTGCCAAGCGGCGATTTGGGCTTCAAGATCTTTTGGGGCAACATTATTATTTTTGGTCAAAATATCATTGAAAGCGCTGTGATAGCGAATCGCTTCAGGCTCATCAACCACAATGGTTTCTGAGCGGTTACTCAAACTTACGCTGTAAGCAAATGCACTCAGATTGATTAAGTAGCGGTGATTTTTTTCATAGTTATGGGCATTGATGGCATAATACTGGTCAAATACATACAGCACGGTATTGTCATCAGTTTTTAAGCGCAAAATCGCTTCTATCTGATTGTCACATTTATAGACACCTTCAATAGTGACCCATTGCCCATACGGACTATTGACACAAGGAAACGCATTAATCAAACGTTTGGGTGAGCGATTGCTATCAATTTCAATCACTTGATTGACATGAATTGGCTGATTACCCGATAGTAAAATATGCGAAGGCGTGGCGTTGGTAGTCTTTAGTGGGGTAGGCATGGTGGCAGTATCGATATGCGATTGCAACCAATTTGGGACGTCATCGGCAATGTTGTTGGTAAAACATGACCAGTGATCTGCATGACCAACCGCTTGATCACAGTTTAGACTAATCGTATTGGGGGCATTTGAAGAAGGGGGTTGGTGAGTATTGGTCATAAGACGTCCTTTAAGTGACAACAGGTTTATCAGTAACAACAGGCTTATGCTGCAAACAAACTTAATAAACTAAACAGCTGTCACGATATTTATCAAAATTTTAATGATTACATTATCAGCTATCAATAGGCTAATATCAGCCTTCAAATCATCCCAGTTAAATCAACGAGTATCAGCTATCAACGTATCTGTTAATAATGGATTAACCCTTGATTAAGCAGGGATGAAATTTAATTCTGCTATGTTAATGGGGACATGCAGAATTTTTTCACCTTATTTTGCTTAAAACATCCACAATTTATTGCGCAGATATGTTTGATTCTGCGAATTTTTAGCAAAATTGCAAAAAAACTTTTGCCAAAACGGTAAAAAAATGTGTCAGACTATCACGCTTTCAAGAAGGCTTGAATAATGGTTTTAAAATAAGCTATGTCGTTGCCTGCTTGTATCATCAAAATAGTGATAATTTTTAGGAATGCTATGTTTCGACCGTTGGCTTTGTTTTTAGGATTACGGTATACCCGTGCTGAGCGAAGTAACCGATTTATTTCTTTTATTTCTTTGATTTCAATGGTGGGTTTGACGCTTGGCGTCGCCGTGCTCATTACCGTGTTATCGGTGATGAATGGCTTTGACCGCGAACTTAAGAGTCGTATTTTGGGGATGGTGCCGCAAGCCACCGTCACTGCCAGTGAAATTATCCCAGATTGGCAGACACTGGCGCAAACCATTCAAAAAAACCCCAAAGTTGAAGCAGTCGCACCTTTTATCCAATTACAGGGTATGCTCACCGCGAATGGACAAGTCGCAGGTATCATGGTGACCGGTATTGAGCCAAGCTATGAGAAAAAAGTCTCGATTATTCATCAGCATATGGAAAGTGGTAGTGTCGATAGTCTAAAAGCAGGTCAATTTGACATTGTGATTGGCAAGCAAATGGCGGATTCACTGGGTGTGAAACAAGGCGATATGGTCACGCTAGTATTGCCAGAAGCCTCGCCATCGCCCGCCGGCGTGATTCCGCGTTTTAAGCGTTTTACCGTCACTGGGGTGTATGACATCAGCCCTGAAGTCAACAATATTATGGCATTCATCCCGATGAATGATGCAGCTACGCTATTGCGTCTGCCTGCGGGAGCGCAAGGTATTCGCATGAAGCTAAAGGATTTGTTTGCCGCCCCACAAGTGGCTCAGCAAGCCGCGAGCCTTGCACCCAATATGCTTATGCCTAGTGACTGGACATCGACGCATGGGAATTTATTTGGTGCGATTCAAATGGAAAAAGCCATGGTGGGGTTGTTGCTGTTTTTGATTATTTTGGTTGCTGCATTTAACATCGTCTCATCCTTGGTGATGCTGGTGACTGATAAAAAGGCGGACATTGCGATTTTAAAAACCTTTGGTGCATCGCCTAAGCTCATCACCCAAGTGTTTATGGTGCAAGGATTGTTTATCGGGGTGATTGGTACCGTCGCAGGAACTATTTTGGGCGTGATTTTAGCGTTGACCGTGAGCGATGTGGTAGGCGGCATCAATAGTTTATTTGGGTTACATTTATTTGATGCCTATTTTGTCAACTATTTACCTTCACAACTTGAATGGAAAGACGTATCTATCATCGTGGCAGCCTCGCTGGTAATAAGTTTTGTGGCAACCATTTATCCAGCACGCCGAGCAGCTAGCATTCAACCGGCTCAAACATTGCGTTATGAATAGGAGTGAGCCATGACGGCGATTTTAACAGGAAATAATATTACCAAGACCTATCAAGATGGTAAAACCACCACGAATGTGCTCAATCATTTGGATATCAGTATTAACAGTGGCGAGCGCATCGCCATTGTTGGTACGAGCGGGTCAGGTAAAAGTACCTTGCTACATATCTTGGGTGGCTTAGATGTGCCGACCAGTGGGGAAGTTTGGCTACATGGGCAACGCATCAATGATCTGAATGAAACCCAGCGCGGTGAGCTTCGTAACCAACATTTGGGCTTTATTTATCAGTTTCACCATTTGTTAGCGGAGTTTACTGCGATTGAAAATGTGGCAATGCCGCTATTGATGCGAAAATCAGTGCCAATCGCAGTAGCGCGTCAACAGTCTATTGAATTATTGGAAAAAGTAGGGTTGGGGCATCGGTTAACCCATCGCCCAGGCGAGCTATCTGGCGGCGAACGTCAACGGGTGGCGATTGCTAGGGCGCTGGTGACAAAGCCTTCATTGATACTGGCAGATGAACCCACAGGGAACTTAGACTACGCCAATGCGCAGGCGGTGTTTGAAATTCTGTCAGAGCTACAAAAAGATTTTGATACGGCGCTATTGATGGTCACCCATGACCGGCAACTGGCACAGTTGGCGGATAAGCAATTGGCCTTACAAAATGGCACATGGGTGGCTTAATACTCATCGAGTAGCCAACCACTGATAAAAGCAAAGTATTCGCGGAACCAAACATTTGGACGGATATACCAAGGCGTATCAGACCCGACCACCTGTAAATTGGTATATCCTTGTCGTTTGCCAATAAGGCTTGCGCGCAACGTGTGAAAATCACTGGTGACTGCGATTATCGGTTGATTTAAGGCAATCCCTTGCTGCGCTAAAATCTTTTTACTATTGACAAAGTTAAGCTCGGTACTGGTGCTTTGTTCTTCAAGCGCAATATGCGCCAAGCTAATGCCATAGGTGTCATGTAAATAGTCCGCCATGGCTTTGGCTTCACTGACATCCTCCCCCGCGTCAAAACCACCACTGGTTATCACCAGTGCGTTTGCAAAACGTTTGATGACTTCAGATGCTTTATCCAAACGCAGTTTTACCGCATCGGTCGGCTTATTGTCTTTTGTTCCGCCCCCTAAGACAATAATCGCTTGCGCTGCCTTAGGATGGTTATCGGTGTTAAAGTGCTGTTTTAAATAGCTGACAAAGACACAAAAACTTATCAACCAGACAAAAAATAGTAGCCAAATCAGCTGCCATAATTTTTTTAATGACGGCTGTGACGCCAAATAAAGTTGGATACGCTCCCAATATACCGCATGGCCTAAAAAAATTAGCCCTATGCCCAATGGCACTAGGGTGCCAATATGAAAAACACGATTGGCCAGCAATAGCCCGCAGTCAACAACCAGTATCAATCCTGCAATCCCTAGACTGATTTGAATACTTTTTTTCCCGAACACTGAGGTTTTGTCATTGCTGTTACTAAATTGAGTCAACATCGATTAATAATTTCCAAAAGTTGCTATTTGTTTTACTATATCGTTCATTCGATAATTGTAAGGGAAGTAGCGAGCTATCGCTATCTTTATCAAGGCTGAAACATGATTTGGCTCATCACGGTTGCCAGTTTGTTGGGGTTTTTAGTGGTAAATACACTAGCAAACCAACCCTTGATGACAGGTTATGCGCTGACAAGTTATGAGATAGCCAGTTATGATGCAAAAATTTGGCAGATGTTATCAGTAGCCCTGTTGATAGCGCTGCTAATCAATTTAGGTTTATACCATGGCTGCAACCGTAAACAGCTAAAAAGAGCGTCGCCAAACCCTGCATTAGCCTACCGTTTTGCCTTACCGTTATTATCAAGCTTTATCTTTTTGCTGACGCTCATGTTGAGTGCCAGTTACGGTTTATATCATCATAAGCTGTATCAAAACGCGTTATTGCCCTCAGCGCTCACAGTGGATGCTATCGTTGAATCGCATCAAATCAGCGATACGTTGAGCCAAATGAGCCGATTATCAAATGATAACGCCCTGATTGGCAATGGTTTCATCAAACAAATCCTGCAAGTCCGCGTTGATAAGGACAGCGATGCTGATGCATCGTCAGCAACCCCTCAACCACCGCTAACGGCACTGATTAGCGCTAATATCAAAGACAACTCTGATTGGGAAGCGACCTTGGCGCAGTTAAGACCTGGCATGCAGCTTAACGTAAAATTACAGCTTGAGCCCATTGCACAGCCTAAGCCTACAAGCTTACCCAATAATGCCAAACCGCTCATGTTAGGATTTGATGAAGCGCAATGGTTGAGACAGCGGGGTGTGCAAGCAAAGGGGGTGATCATCGGTATTGAAAAAACGAGCCTACGGGAATTTAACCCATCCCATGTGAAAGACCGTATGGTTATTGCTATTGAACAATTGCGCTGGCAACTACGCCAAAAAATTCTCGCCAATTTGCATACAACCCTGCTGAAACAATCGACGCTTATAGTCAATGCTAAAAACGATACTGCCCAACCCGCGTTTCAAACTTCTGGTCAAAGCGCTATCCAAAGCGCTATCCAAAGCCATGCAATCTTATTGGGACTGTTAACCGGTGATAAAAGCCTGATGGATAGCGACCTTAAGAACCGCTATCAAGTCACGGGCATTAGCCATTTATTGGCAATTTCAGGCCCGCATGTGCTGATGCTCGCCGCTATCGTATCTGTTTTTGTATTATGGCTTGTTAAGTGGTTTGCGCCGCAGTTGTTGGTCAAATTACCGAGTAGTTTATTGGTACTCTGGGTGAGTGTGGTGATGGCAGGGTTTTATGCGCTGCTGGTGGGTTTTGAAATACCTGCCCAGCGGACATTTTGGATGCTGTTACTGCTCACGCTGTCGAAACAGTTATTGGTTAATTTTTCTGCTTATCGGCTGTTGGCGTGGGTTGCGCTAGGCATGATTTGGCTAGAACCGACGGCAGTCGGGCAAGCAGGGTTTTGGTTATCCTTTGTGGCGGTGGTTTTACTGTTAAAATTTAGCGAGACAATAGGGACAGTTAGCGCCATTGAAATTAAGGATGTTAGTCAGTTACTAGCGCCTACTGCACGCAGCGATGTGCTGACCGGTTTTGTTAAAATCATCAGCCATCAATTCAAGGCGTTATTAAAACTACAAATTTGGCTATTTATTTGGATGCTGCCTATCGTGGTATGGTTTTTTGGCAAAGTATCCGTCATTGGTATTTTGGTAAACTTGCTAGCCGTACCCTTTTTAGGCTTAGTGATTGTACCCTTAGATATGTTGGCAGGCGTCGTTAGTTGGCTACCTGTGGTGGGCGATTGGCTAAGCCAAATCATTTGGTCGATGCTAACAACCCTGCTCAATGTATTTCATCTTTTGCTCAATCAACTTATCGACACGGGTGTTGCCAAGCAATCATTTTTCGCCTTGTCACAAACGCAGCTTGTACTGTGTTTGTTCATTGCGCTACTGGGGTTGTTAAAAGGCTTGTTGCCTAAAATGCTGATGTTGCCACTGGCTATCCTGTTGATATTATTGCCACTGCAGCAGCGCAGCCTAAATGACAACCAGCCGACTCTGGCAGTTGGTGATAACCCTAAACTGGTAATCAGTTTGTTAAAGAAAGGCGATGATAGCTGGCTGATTTTGTCCGACAATCAAGTAAAAGCCGCTCAGGCGGATAAACGCAATTTTTTGAAAACCAAACAAGCTATCAACAATGTTGCGGCTGATGAAGAAATCAGTTCGCTGTTGAACCGTGATATTTATCCGCTGTTGGCAAGTCAGCAGGTTTACCGATTAACTGGGGTGATTAGTCAAACGCCCAGTGTCCGCGTCAATGAGCTGGTGCAACAACTGGCCACCCATGTACCTGTTAAGGCCTACTGGCTAGCAGGGTATGATGTCGAACATAGCAGGCTTGATGTGACAGATAAGACTGTATCTACAAGTTTTCGTGCGATTACACCTCGCAGCTGTCAAACCGCCCAACATTGGCAACAAGATGGCTTGGAAATCACAGCGGTGTCGGGATGGCACTTGAATTTAGCCTTAACCGATGAGCAAAAGCTAGCGACCCAAACCTGTTATATTCACATCCGTTTTATGCCACCAACCAGCAAACCCTACGATGTGCTGATGTTGGCAGGTAATAGTGATATCGCCATGCAAATGACTGAAAAATTATGCACGGTATCGGCGGCGCATTTACTCATTCAGCCCTATACGTTACCCATTAAACCATCGTGGCTATCATTGACAAAACCTTCCTTGCTGCATGTGGTGACAGGCGCGTATAAGTCGCAAAAACTGGGCGAAGATAGCCAATTATCGCTGGCTAGTTGGTCAGTGGATAAGCCTGCAGACCACCCGTTCGAAGTCCTGTATGCCGATCAAGTGGGCGCAGTAATGTACGCGCTCACCCCAGATGATACGGACTGATACTTGACGATTTGGCTACAAGGCAGTGATTGTAATTTTGACCGCTTCCCCCTATCATGGGCGGTAAATTACCTATTGCTAAGGAACTTTTATGTCAGATAATTGGCCACCCGATCCCAACCAACCCTCACAATCAAAGCCACCTGTTCAACCAAACCATGCACAAAACTTGCCACCCAATGCGCCATACGCAGGCAAAGAATGGCAATTGCTAGAAAAAACCCTGATGGCAAGCCTTGTGGAGCAGCGCCGTGCAAGACGCTGGGGTATTTTCTTTAAGCTTATCACCTTGGGCTATGTGCTACTGTTTGGGGCGGTGGTGGCAAAAGGCTGTAGTGGCTCTGCCAAAAGTGGCATGAGTGATATCGATATGACCAACCCGCATTTAGCCGTCGTCGATGTCAAAGGGGTCATCAGCAGCGACAATGAAGCCAATAGTCAAGCGGTGGGTGAGGCATTGACGGAAGCGTTTAACAACGACCAAGCGCAAGCGGTGGCGTTACGCATCAACTCACCGGGTGGCTCGCCTGTACAATCCGATGAAATCTGGCAAACCATGACCGAATTGAGAAAAGCCCATCCTAACAAAAAACTGTATGCCGTTATCGAAGATATGGGTGCTTCAGGCGCGTATTATATCGCATCTGCGGCAGATGAAATTTGGGTCAATCCCTCAAGCTTGGTCGGCTCAATCGGCGTGATTATGCCAAGCTACAATGTCCAAGGTTTGATGGATAAACTAGGCGTTAAAGATGGCACCATGACAGCAGGTGCGCACAAAGATATTTTAAGCATGAGCCGCCCGCTCTCCGAGTTTGAGCGCCAGCATGTCCAAGGTGTCCTTGATAACACCCACGCTCATTTTATCAATGCTGTCAAACAAGGTCGCGGCAATCGCCTCAAAAATCCTGACGCCAATCAGCTTTTTTCCGGATTGTTTTGGAGTGGTGAGCAAGCGATTAATCTTGGTTTGGCGGATAAAAAAGGCGGCATCAGCACCCTTGAGTCTCAGCTAAAACTAGACAATGTAGTGGAATATAACCCAGAAGACCCAGTGAAAAAAGTGTTCGGTAAATTTGCCAGCCAAATCGGCTATGGTTTTGGTGAAACGGTCTCCAAAGGCTTTGCTAGCCAATTAACCCACGCCGCTGCAAATGACAAAGGGATGCAATAACCATGTCATCTGAGACGAGCCAGCATCCGTTAGCCAATGGTTTGCCCTCTGCGCCAACGCTAGCGACAGGCATAGAGGGGATAACAGCGATAGAAGTGACAGGGCAAAAACCGCTGATACACTTTGCGCATGCCAATGGCATTCCATCACGTAGCTATCAATATCTGTTTGATTTGCTGAGTGATGAATTTGATATTGTCTATATTCCAGCGTTAGGGATTGACCCGCGTTATCCGGTCGATAACCATTGGCAAAAACTGACCCAACAAGTGATTGATAGCATCCAAGCGCACTTAAGCGCGCGCGGGCAAACCAAGGTCATCGGACTAGGGCATTCGCTTGGCGCATTGTGCACCCTGCAAGCCAGCTATCAGGCGCCCGAGCTATTTAGCCAAGTGATTGCCTTAGACCCACCGCTCATTCATGGCTACTATTCGATGGCACTACATTGGGCAAAACGCTTTAGCCCACGGTTGGTAGATAGGCTCACGCCTGCAGGTCTATCAAGCCATCGCCGTGATATATGGTCAAGCCGTGAAGTCGCTTACGAGCATCTGCGACATAAAGCATTCTATCGACACTTTGATGAGCGCTGTTTTAATGATTTTATTCGTTATGGCTTGACTGATACCGCAGATGGGCAAGTGACCTTAACCATTCCAAAAGCGGTAGAAGTGGCGGTATTTCGCACCAATCCCTCGCTATACTGGCAAAAACCTAACTATCCGCCGGCTGTCCCTGCCAAGCAAATAATTGGTAAAGATAGCTTGTTTTTCAAACGTGGGTTTCCTGCGCTGGTCAAACAGCGTATGGGCATTGATTTTGAAGTGCATGAAGGAGGGCATATGTTCCCGTTAGAATACCCCGCCAGTACGGTTGAACGAATCAAAGCGCTTATTCACTCAGTTAATCATGATATCCACTAACAACACAAATATTCATTAAAGGGTTTAATGTGCAAAATTTATCGTTACAGCCTAGCACCCCCATCTACGATTTGCCAAAGACCATTGTGCTATCTATGGTGTTATTGGCGGTGTTTTTTGCCAGTCAATTGATTGGCGTGGTGTTATTTGCACCATGGGTGCTACAAGATGCCGCAAATTTGGATATCGCTGAAAAAGTGTTGCAGGGCAGTGAAAACGGCACGTTAATGAGTCTATCGCTAGGATTTACCTTAGCCATGGTGCTCGGCTGCGTTTATTTGTTTATCCGCTTTAAAAACAGCCGTGTCAAAGATTATCTTGCCCTCAAATCCTTTACTTGGTATCAGTTGTTACAATGTAGCGCGCTGCTGATTGTGCTAAATGTTCTCATCAATCTAGTCACCGTCTGGCTGGGTCGCGAGCCCATGATGTTTATGGACAATCTTGCCGAGTCCGCGCATCCACGGTGGCTCTTAGTGCTAGCGATGGTGGTATTTGCGCCGATTTATGAAGAAGTGATATTTCGCGGGTTTATGTGGACAGGGCTTGCCAGCTCAAAGCTTGGTATGTGGGGCGCCAGTGTGCTAACCAGTATCGTATTTGCGGTGATTCATATGCAATACGGGGTGGTCGAGTTGTTGGGGATTTTTTGTCTAGCGATGTTATTTAGCTATGGGCGTATCATATCAGGCTCACTGTTATTGCCTGTGGTGTTGCATATGATGAATAATGGCTTGGCGATGGCGCAGTATTTATACGGTTAGTTTTTTTTAGCTAACTTTTAACCCGCATTCAACGCCAACACCGCTTCACCCGCTTCACGAACTTGGGCGACCGAGAGGGATTTTTGCCCGCTAAGCGCCTGACGCCATTTACGACTGCCTGTCAATCCTTGGAATAAGCCCAAATAATGGCGCATAATGACCGTCAACGGTGTGCCACGCGCGTCACTGGCTGCCAAAAAATCCAGTAATTGATAAAAAATATCCGCTCGGCTAGGTACTGGCTCGCCCCACAGCTGCATGGCTTCGGCTAGAATATAAGGATTATGATAAGCTTCCCGCCCAATCATCACGCCATCGACTTTTGTCAGATGGGTTTTGATTTCATCAATGGTGGTGATACCGCCATTGATTTCCACGAATACCTCGGGAAAATCCTGCTTTAAGCGGTACACATCCTCATAGCGAAGGGGCGGAATTTCACGATTTTGTTTAGGGCTTAAGCCTTGCAGCCAAGCGGTGCGCGCATGGACGATGACATGCTGACAACCTGCTTTCACCACATGATCTACAAAATCCGCCATAAACTCATAACTATCAAAGTTATCAATGCCAATACGATGCTTGACAGTGACGGGAATATCCACCGCATCACGCATCGCAGACACAATATCTGCCACCAATTTGGGCTCTGCCATCAAGCAAGCCCCGATTTTATAATGTTGTACCCGATCGGACGGACAGCCAACATTTAGATTAATTCCATCATAACCGTAGTCTTGTCCGATTTTTGCACAGCGCGCCAATTCGTCAGGATCTGAGCCGCCAAGCTGAAGCACCAAAGGATGTTCATTGGGATAAAATCGCAGCTGATAGTCTGTATCCCCCTGCAATATCGCCGAGGTACTGATCATTTCAGTATAAAGGTAGGTATAAGGATTGAATAATCGAGCAAAGTAACAATAATCGCGGGTACTCCAATCAATCATCGGTGCGGTGGACAATCGTTTATGCTGCATTGTGGTCATAGGCAGGGTTATAGGCAGTGTCATAGGCAAATATTCAAAAAAAGTGGCTAATCTATAGCTAATCTATCAGCTAATCAATAAAAGCAGGCGCTAAAAAAGCGATGGTAAAACAACTATCAGCGATAAAAAAGCTTAGGAATTCATCAGCCGCTTGTCTTCCATGCGATACAAACCATGCAAATTGGTCAACAACATACCCATAATAATGCCAATCACACAGACAAACACCAGATACAAGGCGCTTGAAAGCATTAATTTACGTGAAAAATAAATCAATAGCACCGGCAATAATGCGCCTGCCAATGCATACGCTAAGTTATAGGTAAAGCTAATACCACTTAGGCGTACACCAACCGGAAACAAACGCACACAAATACTTGGGACTAAGCCAATCACGCCAGAGAAAAACCCTAAAATCGCATAGTTAATCAGTAGTAACTCGCTACTGTCTTTTAGTGAAACAAAGAAAACAACACTGGCAATGCTTAAAAATATACAGCCTAAAGTAAATACACGACCTGAGTTAAAGCGATCGGCAAAATAACCATAGGTTAAAGCCCCCAATCCACCAAAGATAATACCCACTCCATTAGATATCATCATTAAACTGGTATCGATATCAAAAAACTGGATGCCCAAAATCGGTAAAAGCAGATAAATCGTCAAATAAACACTGGCGGTAAACCAGGACAAACCCAGCGTCATCACCGTACCATAACGGTATTTGACAATAGCTCGGCGTATCGGCAGACGTTTAACCAAGCGATTTTCAGACTTAGCCATCAGCCAAAGCGGGGTTTCTTCAAGCTTGGCTCGTAACAGCACCGCAAATAGCGTACCGATACTGGCGAGGACAAAAGGAATACGCCAACCATACGATTGCATCTGGGTAGGGGTGAGCATATTTGATAAGGTAGAGCTTAAAATATTGCCCATCAAAGTCGACAGAATCAATGCACTGATAAGACCGCCACACACTGACCCTAATTGACGCCGTGGCATATGCTCAGCAATGTATACCCATGAAGCGGGCACCTCAGCCCCATAGCCAAAGCCTTGAATTAAACGCAATAATAGCATGAGAACAATCGCTGCCACACCGATATGATGATAGGTAGGCAAACAAGCAATCACTAAACTTGACGCACCCACCAATAGCAAACTATACAGCAACACCCGTTTTCTGCCATAGCGATCGCCGATATCACCCAATATCAAACCGCCTAGCGGTCTTGACATATAACCGGCTAAAATCAGCAGTAAAAAACAAATCGACTTTAACGACTCGGGCATATTTTCTGGGAAAAAAGCTTGATTGATACTATCATTAAAATAAAAATAAATCGTAAAATCAAAGGAAGCAAAAAAAGCCCCAAAAATTGTTAAATACACCACGTTTTTTTCGTAGCGATTTAAATCCCTAATTTCTTCGTTGGCATCATGAAAAAATGGCATAGTCGACAATATCACCTAGAAGCTGGCTAAAGGTTTGCACGCTTTATAATCAATGGACAGAGAGGTTACTTAACGCGCTAAAGAATTAAATCCGTCACTCTTGACCTGACAAATTAAATCACTTGACAATTTGAACAATAATTTATCAAAACTGTAATAAATTTAATTATTTAAATAAATATTACAAGCAAACGTCATGATTTAACAGTTGAGATATATTACTTTTTGAAACCGCATACTATAGTGACTTTAGTACTATTTTTACTACCAAAAATGTGTGTTTTTTGTAATATCCCCGCTTACAATAAGCGCTTAAATGGCAAGGCAGAAAAAATCTTTAGCCAAAGTCCATTGACAAACGTCATGTGCGGCTCTTTATCCAAAGTGATAAGCTTTTTATTGGTTTTATCATCATGGGTTTGCCATATTAGTTGTTCATCATCAGTGAGATGGACGCGGTAACTGACATTGAGCATGGATTTATCGAACGTATTATGAAAGGATTTGGCAAGCACTTTATCTTCAATCAGCACGCCAAGCTCAGTATTGATGTTGGCAGAGCGCGGATCCACATTGTAAGAGCCGATAAACGTGTATTTGTCATCCACGGCAAAGGCTTTGGTATGTAAACTGGTGCTGTATTTACTGCGATATAAGCTACGTTTTTTGCGGCGAAAGTCTGCATCGGCAGAGGATTTTAGCTCATACAGTCCAATTCCCGCTTTGAGCATCGGCACGCGTGCCACGTTATACCCTGAATGCACGATAGGCACATCGGTTGATTCATACGAGTTGGTAAAAATATTGATTTTTACCCCGTTTTCCATGAGTTTGCTTAGTTGCAGCACGCCCAAGTCAGTGGGCACAAAATACGATGAGACAATGGTCAGTTGCTGTTTTGGGGTGCCAATACGTGCCCGAAGCTTGGATACCAATCGGCTATCTTTATCATCTTGATTAAGCAGTTTTTTGACATCATCTGCCAAAAATTCCATTAGTTGCCAACGAAATTGGATTTTTTTGTTATACAGTTGTTTATCGACTATGGCGCCATTTTGTACCCGATAAAGTTGCGAGCTTTTATGCAGATGGGACTGGCTGTTGATCGGTGCAATCGCGGTCAAAGTCCCCAAAAATGGCTCATCGCTTTTATTACGGTCGGGGTTTTTTGAGGGTTTGACCAAACGCTCGATATCATACGATAGAGGACTATCCCAATAATCTTCAAAACTATCATTGATTTGGTTGACCACTTTGCCGGCAAGCAAAACATCCAAATCGGCAAACTCAGCGATGCTATCTTTACGCAGATATTCATCGCCAATATTGCGACCACCAATGATGGATAACTGGCGGTCAAAGGTCATGCTTTTATTGTGCATGCGGCGTTGGTAGCGGGGCAGTGCTACCACAAAATTGGCGGGGGTAAAGCCGCGCACTACTTTGGGGTTAATCAATCGCACTTGGATATTGGCATGCGCAGCAAAGGCAAGTAGCTGTTGGTCAAGTTCCGGATTGGTGTTCAAATCATCGAGTAACAGTCGTACTTTAACACCCCGATTGGCGGCTTGGTACAAGTCTTTAAGCATCAATTGCCCTGCTGCATCGTTGTGCCAAATATAGTATTGGATATCAATGGTCTGCTGAGCCATTTCGGTCAAAATACTGCGTGAGGCAAACGCATCACTGCTATCAATCAGCGGATAATAACCGGAAAATTTGCTCGGTGAGGGGTTTTTGCTAGCACTGATACGGCTGATTAAATAATGACCTTGTATACGCGATTTTTCGGAAAATTTTTGCGCACCTGTCAGCTGCGTTGACACAGTTGGTGTAGCGGCGATATGGGGGTTGTTCGGCAGCATTTGGCAAGCGGTAAGTAGCAATGGCAAACAAAACGTCACAATTTTAGTGGTGATTTTTTGCGATGCTAGTCTGACAAAGCCAACAGATACCGAATAAAATGCTGCTACCAAAGCCTGAATCCTTTTAAAAAATCACTGATTAAAATGTCAATCACTTGAGAAAAGTTGGTTGCCATAGCGTTTTTGCGTAAAATACTAACTTGAAAGCCACCGTCAAATCCAACTTATGCTATCATAATTTATTTGATGCACAAAAGATGTAACATTATGACCCAATTAGACCCCAACTGGCAAAGTGATGCACTTGATTTAAGCCTAGACTATGCCGACCAAACCATCGCTGTGCGCGGCGGTTACCACCGTACCGATGAAGGCGAACATAACGAAGCGATTTTTACCACTAGCTCCTACGTATACAACAATGCCGCCGATGCCGCCGACCATTTTAATGGCAATAAAAAAGGCAATGTCTACTCGCGCCATACCAATCCGACGGTGCGCGCTTTTGAGCGCAGATTGGCAGCTTTAGAGGAAGGCGAGCGCTGCGTGGCAACCGCATCAGGCATGGGCGCGATTTTGACCATGTGTTTGGCGTACCTTCAAGCAGGTGACCATCTACTAGCAGCCAAGCAATTATTTGGCTCATCCGTCGCCCTGTTTGATACCTACTTTAAAGCATTTGGCGTCGAGGTGAGTTATGTCGATTGCTTTGACAATGAAGCATGGCAAAACGCGATGCAGCCAAATACTAAGGTGCTGTACTGCGAAAGCCCCTCCAATCCTTTGGCGCAAATTGCCGATTTAAGTTTTTTATCAAGGCTCGCGCATGACCACGATGCGCTATTAATCGTCGATAACTGCTTTGCAACCCTCGCCATTCAAAAACCTTTAATGTTGGGGGCGGATGTGGTATTGCATTCCGCCAGTAAATATATTGACGGTCAAGGTCGTGTGCTAGGCGGTGCGTTGGTCGGTAACAATGACTTGATGGAAAAAGCCTTTGGGGTGGTGCGTACCGGCGGGATTAGTCTATCACCCTTTAATGCGTGGGTGTTGCTAAAGGGTCTAGAAACCTTGTCACTGCGTATGAAAGCCCACTGCGAAAATGCCAATCAAATCGCTAAATTTTTGCACAATCACCCAAAAGTCAGCAAAGTGCATTTTTCAGGGTTGCCCGATCACCCATCCCATGACATCGCCAAACGCCAACACACCGCACTCAAAAATGTGCAAGGCGGTGCGTTTGGCGCTATTATTGGCTTTGAGGTGGCTGACCAAGCGGCAGCCTGGCATGTTATAGATAGTACCAACATGATTTCGATTACCAATAACCTAGGCGATGCCAAAAGCACCATTACCCATCCTGCGACGACCACACATTTTCGCATGACACCTGAAGCAAGAATCGAGGCAGGCGTGAATGAAGGCTTAATTCGCTTCTCGGTGGGGCTTGAAGATGTCGATGATATTATCGCTGATTTAAAACGCGGTTTGGATACACTCGCCTGATATAAAGCTCAAACCACTAGCCAGCACCCAAAAGCCAGTAGCAAAATTTACTGGCTTTTTTATGTCACTGTTTTATTGTGTTTTTTTATCTGGCTTTTTTATTTCAGCGCATTGACCAACAACGGCAATATTTTCCCCGCGTTGTCGGGTAGCACGATGTCAACCGCTGTGGTATGGGTCGGATTGGGATTAATCTCGATGACGGTTGCGCCCTGTTGTTTTGCCAAATCAATCAAGCCCGCCGCAGGATAAACCACGCTTGATGTGCCGATACTCACCAATACGTCACAATTGAGCGTTGCCTTTTCTGCCGTTTGCCAAGCCTCCTGTGGCAACATCTCGCCAAACCACACAATATCCGGGCGAATCAGACCGCCGCATTCACAATGCTTCAATGCCGTATCCGTCACAGCAATCGCTTTGGCATACGGCTTGCCGCAATCATGACAACGATTTTTGGCCAAGTCCCCATGCAGTTTTGCCACCGTGGCACCGCCTTGCTCGTGTAGATTGTCGACATTTTGACTAAACAGTGTCCAAGTTTTGCCTTGCTGCTTTGCCAATGTTTGCCATTTACCTAAGGCAAAATGGGCAGGATTGGGCTGTTTATCGGCGATTTGTCCACGCCACCATTGGTGCCATTGCCACACCAAGGCAGGTTCCTTTTCAAACGCTTGAATGCTGACCAAATATTCGGCTTGGTATTGTTGCCACAGTCCGGTAAGTTTATCCCGAAAAGTCGAAATGCCACTTTCAGCCGAGACGCCTGCCCCCGTCAGGATGGCAATATTTTGGGCGCATTTAATAACATCAGCGGCTTTATAGAGAGCGACCTCTAGCGATGGGGGTATAGTTGTTGTCATAGTCATAGTAATAGTCATAGTTTTTTGCTGTTAATGGGTTTATGGTAGTGAGGTTATTTTAGCATTTTTATGTGAGTGATTTTGGATTAGCAGTTGTATGTTAAAAATTTGGGCTAACGATTAGCAATAGACAGTTTGCAGTCAAATTCGCTACAATGAACCACCAACATTAGAAACAAACAGGAACACTCATGAACTTACAAGCCCTCATGCAACAAGCGCAAATGATGCAAAAGCAGGTCGAAAAAAACGTTGAAAATGCCAAGAAAAAACTGGCAGAAAAAGAAGTGCATGCCGAAGCGGGTAGTGGCTTGGTGAAAGTCACCATGAATGGTCGCCATGTGGTCAAACGCTTATCAATCGATCCAAGCCTGCTGCAAGATGACCCTGATATGATTGAAGATTTGATTGCCGCTGCTATCAATGATGCCGTGCGTCAGGCCGATGAACTACACGAGACTGAAATGGCGAGTGCCACCAACGGCATGGGGTTGCCACCAGGGATGAATGGTTTATTTTAAACCCACTAGGGCTATCCAGTAAGGCTATAAAGTAGCGCTATAAAATAGTGGAAAATTGCCTTGCGATTAGGCAGTCAAACCCCCATAAAAAGCTGATAATTGACTGTCAGCTTTTTTTATTTTCCAGCCAGCTTTTTTTATTTTTTATCATGTTTATAAGAATGCGCCTATGCTAACGCCAAAATTTGATGAACTTGTCAAACAACTCAAAGTACTACCCGGGGTAGGACCCAAATCTGCCCAGCGGATGGCACTGCATTTGCTCAGCTATAAACGCCCGCAAGGTCAAGCGCTAGGCGAAGCCTTGATTGTGGCGATGCATGATATCAAGCAATGCCAAGTATGCCGTGGTTTATCAGATGAAGATATTTGCCCGATATGTAGCGATCCGCGCCGCAATGAGCGCGTGCTTTGTATCGTAGAGACGGCAGCAGACATGATGGCAATCGAGCAAACCGCTGGGTTTAACGGTAAATACTTTGTGCTTGGCGGGCATTTATCACCCATTGATGGCATTGGCGTGGAGCAGCTTGGCATCAATCAGCTGATTGGGTTGTTAAAGCAACACCAAGCTGCGCAAACCCCGGTGGAAGAAATCATCTTGGCAACCAGTACCACGGTAGAAGGGCAAACCACCGCGCATTTTATCAGTGAAGCGGTCAAGCCTTACGTCACTCATATCAGCCGGATTGCCCAAGGGATTCCGATGGGCGGCGAGCTTGAGTATTTAGATAGTATGACACTGGGTCAAGCCCTACAAAATCGTGGACGGTTATAAAATCTTTTCATCAGTTTGACAAGACAAAATCCTAGATTCATCATAAAATACGCTTAAATTATCCGTCCACAAGACCCAAGTTATGCTCATCCAAAATCCGTTAAGCCCAGCCCAATTACAACAACTTCATGACTTGCCAATCCATTGGGTGAAAACTCAGGACGCGCTTTTTGCCCTGCTCGATGACCTAGAGCAAGTCGATACCATTGCGTTAGACACTGAGTTTATCAAGCGCGACACTTTTTTTCCCATTCTTGCGCTCATTCAAATCAATACAGGCAAAGCGATTTATTTGATTGACGCGCCCAAGCTGTATTTAGAAGAATTTTGGGAAGTGTTAGCGGATATACCCACCGTGGTGTTACATGCGTGTGGCGAGGATTTGGGGATTTATTATTTACTCTCCAACTTGCCTGCGCTGCGTAATGTGTTTGATACCCAAATTGGTTTGGGTTTTTTGACCGGTGAAAACTCGCTTGGCTATCAAAAATCGCTGCAAGAAACAATTGCTGTGCATGTGGATAAAGGTGAAAGCCAATCTGATTGGTTGCAGCGGCCATTAACGCCTGAGCAAGAAAGCTATGCGGTAGACGATGTGCGTTATTTATTGCCGATGTTTGTTGCCATCAAAACACAGTTGACCGAGCAAGGTTTATGGCAATACGCGGTTGAAGACTGTCAAAGCTATACCCAAGAAATTTTTGCCAACTTTAGCACGCCTGATAACGCCTTGTACTTGAGTGTCGCTGATTACCGCGATAATCGCGAGCAGCTGGCGATGCTGCAAACTCTGTGCGAATGGCGCGAACAACTTGCCAAATCAATCAATAGACCACGCACTTTTATCCTGCGCCCGCAGGCGCTCCGTGAAATCATCGAAAAACCGCCCTTTAGCATGAAGCAGCTAAGTTTTACCAGTATCAAGCCCAATGTGATTCGCATGTATGGGCAAGAGATTTTGACGCTGATTGATAAGGTACGAAAAGAAGATGACGCGTCCTATCCAGCTCTTTTGCCTTTACCGTATCGCAGTCTGTCTAGCGATGTGCAAAAACAACTGGAAAAAGCCATCAAACAGCATGGGCAAACCCTGTCAATTGATGAGACAGTATTGATGCGAAAAAAATGGCTGTCAGAGCTGTATGCTTATGCCGTCGCAGCAGAAAAACCGGCATTAAGCCCTTGGCTGAGTGGCTGGCGCAAAGCGTGGATTATGGCAGAGATTTTACCCATTTTAGATACGGTGATTGCCAACAACCCGCCATCTAGCGAGCATGAAACGACCGCTGAATAAATAAAAAATCCCACCGCTGAGTGGGATTTTTTACTACTAAATGGCTTAAAATAAACCGATTAAAAATAAACAGGTTAAAAATAAACCGCTTAAAACGAACCCAACATGGTACCCAAAACAATCACCACCGTCACCGCAATCAGCGGAATTGCCATCGTCACCATGGCGACATCTTTATAAGATTGCTTATGGGTCAAATGGCAAATGGCAAATAACGTAATCACCGCACCACTATGGGGTAGCGTGTCTAAGCCACCTGCTGCCATCACTGCGACACGATGCAATAACTCAGGATTTATCCCATGCGCCACTGCCTGCGCCAAATATTCTTTGCCTAAAATGGGCAGCGCGATACTCAAGCCGCCAGAAGAAGAACCGGTAATGCCCGCTAAGGTAGTCATAGCCACGGCTTCTGAGATTAATGGGTTATTGGGTGATAGATTTAACACGCTATCACGTAACACCGCAAAACCCGCCAATGTCGCAATCACCGCACCATAACCGACTTCTGAGCCTGTATTAAAAATAGGCAACATGGAGCTGTAAGTGCCTTTATTAAGACTGTGTTGCAAGTTCGTCCATTTGCCCAAGCGCAGCACAATCAGGGCAATAATCGCCGTGACTAAAGCGATAATGATTGACCAAAGTCCCAAAGCACCCTTGATATCCAAGTCTTTAAACTGCGCTTGCAGTGCAGAGAAATCCATATTCGGAAAAACCGCATCGTTAACAAGGCATTGATGCCGATGACCAACACCAAAGGAATCATCGCTACCATAAAAGAGGTGTGATGGGGGTCTAGGTTATCAGCATGCAGCTCATCATCTTCATGAATACCATATACGGTGAGTGTTGATTGAGGTTTACTCTGCGATTTCACCATTCTCATAGCTTGAGATATCAGGGCAAGAACAGATTAAGTTTTTGTCGCCATACACATCATCGATACGGCTCACCGATGGCCAAAACTTATTGTCGCGTACATAGGCGAGCGGATAGGCAGCTTCTTCACGGCTGTATGGACGATCCCAGTCACCTGTCACCACCTGTGCGGTGTGTGGTGCGTTCACTAGTGGGTTGTTATCTGCTGGCCAGTCGCCGTTTTTAACTTTCATCGCCTCAGCTTTGATTTGAATTAAGGCTGAAATAAAGCGGTCTAGCTCTTCTTTGCTTTCTGACTCAGTGGGCTCAATCATCAAAGTACCTGCCACGGGGAAAGACATGGTTGGCGCATGAAAACCATAATCCATTAAGCGTTTGGCGATATCAACTTCGGTGATGCCTGTTTCGGCTTTTAGTGGGCGGATGTCAATGATACATTCATGGGCGACGCGACCATTCTCACCACTATAAAGTACAGGGTAATGGTCTTTTAATTTCATGGCGGTGTAATTGGCATTTAATAATGCAGCTTGTGTCGCTTGCACCAAGCCATCACGACCCATCATGGTGATATACATCCATGAGATAGGCAAGATGCTGGCTGAACCAAACGGGGCAGCCGATACCGCACTCATGCCATCTTGTGCATCGGGCACTGCAGATACGACGTGGTTGGCAATAAAAGGCGCTAAATGTGATTTCATGCCGATAGGACCCATGCCAGGACCGCCGCCGCCGTGTGGAATACAGAAAGTTTTGTGCAAATTCATGTGTAGGATGTCAGCACCGACATCCGCAGGCTGCATCATGCTGACCTGCGCGTTCATGTTAGCGCCATCCATATACACTTGACCGCCGTGTTGATGAATCAAGTCACAGATATCACGGATACCTTCTTCAAACACACCGTGTGTCGAAGGGTATGTAATCATCAAGGCGCCCAGATTGTCGCTGTATTTTTCCGCTTTTTGGGTCAAGTCGGCAATATCAACGTTACCACGCTCATCGGTGGCTACCACGACGACTTCCATCCCCATCATTTGTGCCGTGGCAGGATTGGTGCCGTGTGCGGAGCGCGGAATCAGACAGATATGACGGTTAGGTTGACCTAAGCTTTCATGATAACGACGAATCGCCAATAGACCCGCGTATTCGCCTGAAGCGCCTGAATTTGGCTGCATAGAGATAGCATCAAACCCTGTGATGGCTTTGAGCTGCTCTTGCAAGCCTTCAATCATTTCAATATAGCCGCCCACTTGTTCACGTGGCGCAAATGGGTGCACATTGGCAAATTCATTCCAAGTAATCGGTAGCATTTCGCTAGTGGCGTTAAGTTTCATCGTACAGCTACCCAGCGAAATCATACTGTGATTCATCGCCAAGTCTTTGTTTTCTAGCTTTTTCAAATAACGCAGCATTTCATGTTCGGTGTGATAACGATTAAACACAGGATGGCTTAAAATCGCATCGGTACGTAGCAATGACGCTGGTAAAGACAAGCTAATATCATCGGATAATTGAGCGGCTACGCCTGTAAATAACTGCGTGAGTACACCAAAATCTGCCGCATCACTGGTTTCATTAAAGGCAATGGCGATATGGCTATCGTCTACTTTGCGCAGGTTATAGCCGATATTGAGGGCATTTTGATAGATTTGCTCAGTTTGACCTTGGGTATTGACCAACACGGTATCAAAAAACTGCTCATGCACAATCGACATGCCAGCTTGTTTGATGGCTTGGGCAAAAGCGCTTGCCAACGCATGAATGCGGGTGGCGATACGTTTCACGCCTTCAGGACCATGATACACCGCATACATCCCTGCCAAATTGGCCAGTAACACTTGCGATGTACAAATATTTGAGTTGGCTTTTTCGCGGCGGATATGTTGCTCACGGGTTTGTAGTGCCATACGCAAGGCTTGTTTACCTTGAGCATCCACCGATACGCCAATGATACGACCTGGGGCAGAACGCTTGGCACTGTCCTTAAAGGCAAAATAAGCCGCGTGTGGACCACCAAAGCCCATCGGCACGCCAAAGCGCTGGGTGTTGCCCAGTGCCACATCCGCACCCATGTTGCCTGGCGATTTAAGAAGTACCAGACTCATCACATCAGCAGCAACGATTGTCTGCGTGCCTTTGGCTTTGACTGCACTGATGATATCAGTTAAATCAACCACATCGCCTTGCGCGCCCACATATTGGAAAATCGCGCCAAAGAAATCGCCATTCTTGGCAACGTCAAAATCACCGACCACTATCTCCCAACCAAAATACTTGGCACGGGTTTTGATGACATCTAAGGTTTGAGGATAGATACGGCTATCAACAAAAAATTGATTAGATTTACTTTTACCCACGCGTTTTGCCATCGCCATCGCTTCAGCCGCCGCCGTCGCTTCATCAAGCAAACTTGCGCCCGCCAATTCAAGACCTGATAAGTCAATACAAACTTGTTGGAAGTTGAGTAATGCCTCTAAACGACCTTGGGCAATCTCCGCTTGATAAGGGGTATAAGCCGTGTACCAGCCTGGGTTTTCAAGCACATTGCGCGCAATGACAGCAGGTAGGCGAGTCGGATAATAGCCTAAGCCAATATAGCTTTTATTGACCTTGATTTTATCCGCCAACCCGCGCAACTTTGCCAAGGCATCATGCTCAGTCATACTCAGGGGTAAATCTAACTCTTTGCTAAGACGTACAGAAGCTGGCACCGTCTGTTCAATAAAGCTTGCCATGCTGTCAGCGCCGACGGCTTTTAGCATCGCTTCTTTTTCATCTTGGCTAATACCAACATGACGATGAATAAATTCTGATGATTGGAATAAATCAGCAAATGATTGAAAAGACGGTTGACTCATTCAAGTTTCCTTTAGCGTCTGATAAAACATTGAAAAAAAATAGCAGGTTTTGCCATGGCTAACCTGACAAATATCGGTTGAATGGATAAAAATTACACTTTAACGATATTACACCTTAACGATAAAGCGCTCACGCTCAAAACGATATTGCTCACTATAGATACCACGCTCGTCGCGCTCACCGGCAGCAATCACCATACAAATATGCTGGTGGTCATTTAGGTCAAGCAATTTTTTGAGTTGTGGCTCATCAAATCCCCCCATCGGACAACTATCAAAACCGTGGGCACGGAAAGCAAGCATCAAATTCTCGGCAGCCAGTGACGTGCTAATGAGCGCCCAGTTTTTGAGATCGTCAGCATCATAGATGGGGTCAACCATCGCCCCTCTGACTTTGCGCGTGGCTTGCGTCAGCGCCCATTTGGCAGGGGTGAACACATTCATCACACCGCGCGTCATGGTCAGCGGAATAAGTTTGCCATAATAATCTTGCACGGGTTTTGGTACAGGTTTGACAGGAAAATACTTGATATTGTCTTTGGCATGTTGACGCCACGTGTCAGTACGAGCGACCACGACAATCAGCTTATTGGCGGTTTTTGCTGCATTTTGGCTCATACAATAGGTCACAGTTTTTTGGCGTTTTTCTTCTGATTCAATCACAAAAAATTGCCAAGGCTGTAAATTACTTGAGCTAGGCGCTAACATCGCCATATCAAGACAGGCATTGAGCACCTCATCACTGATGGGCGTTTTGGTAAAGCGTCGTACCGAACGGCGAGTGCTCACCACCTCATAAAAACTGGCTTGTTTTGGGTCAGCAAGCGGGTTAAGTGTTGACATAGCAGCTCTCAAGTTAACAAAATAAAGGATGCATTACAGTGAATTGATAGGACAACAGGCTAAGATAATCACGCGATTACCTTAGCTAGGCTCTATAACGACGATTAGATAAAGACTATGAGATAAAGATAATTAAATACTATCTTGGTACTCGTCTGCGTCCATCAAGCCTTGGTAATCATCGGCATTGTCTGGTTTGATTTTAAAGAACCAACCTTCACCATAAGGGTCTTCATTAATGGTTTCTGGCGCATCTACCAAAGCTTCATTGACCGCTAGGATTTCACCAGCGATGGGCGCGTATACATCCGAGGCAGCTTTCACCGATTCGACCACGGCAATTTCAGCATCCACGTCAACGTGTTCACCCACTTCAGGCAATTCAACATATACAATGTCACCGAGCAAGTCTTGGGCGTGGTGAGTAATACCCACGGTGATAGTGCCGTCTTCTTCTTGGCGTAACCATTCATGACTGGCCACATATTTTAAATCTGCTGGAATATTGCTCATAACTATTTTCCTCAAAGCGAAAGTAGGGGTGAAAATAAAAGGCTGTTAGCCAAGCAGTCGCACTTGGCGCCTTTTTACTAAACATTTTTAAAAGCCTAATAATTTAACAAACATTTTAAAAGCTAAGTAATTTAACAAACTGAGTAACAAAAATTTGGTCGATACAATGTATATCGACCAAATCTAAAAATAACTTAGCGGTTTAACCCATTCAAAAAGTGAATCGGATTAAATAGCATTACATACAAAGTTATAATCACGACCTTGTGAGGTCACGGTTAACGCCCCTTCTGCACCTTTAACGCCCCAATCATACACAGTGGTTTTGGTGGCATTTGACAGGGTATAGCGGTTACCCGAACCTGATACATCTTGTTTTAATACCATCGCTGCTTGGTTTAGACCGAGCATTGGCGAGGTGATTTTTAAATTAGCGACATTGCTGCCGTTTTCTTGACCATAGAATGCCACAACTTCAGTGTTATTGTCACATTTAAAGGTTTGTGAATTGGCTTGAATTGCCAACACTTGTGATGGACTAGGCTGTGCCACTGGGGTTGAAGTACAGGCCGCCAAACTTGCCAAAAACGGTACAACAAAGAGTAATTTTTTCATGATTTTACCTTCTAAAGTATGATGAATTTATTATGGGTTTCCCAAATTACGCTGACTAATCATTTGAATGTTGTTCATTAATAAGCGCTAAATCCATCATAACATGATAAAATCTTAGTTGAATTGTTTGTTGCCATTTCTAACAAACGGTAACGAAATGATACGTACGGGCGTCGGTGTACCTCGCAAATCAACGGTGGCTGCTGTATCAGCCGTCTTTGGAATACGGGCAATGGCAATCGATTGTTTTAGGCTTGGGCTAAAAGTGCCGCTGGTGATTACCCCAGTTTTGCCATTGTCTAGCGTGACCGTCATGCCTTCACGCAGTACCCCACGAGACTCTAGCACTAAGCCTACTTGCATGACGTCATTCCCCTCAGCAATCGCTTGGTCTTGTTTGGCTTGCATAGCCTCACGACCCACAAAATCCCGATCGTCTTTTACCGCTAACGTCCATGCCATACCGCATTCATACGGATTGATGGTTTCATCCATCTCATGACCATACAAATTCATACCCGCTTCAAGACGTAATGTATCACGGGCACCTAATCCTGCTGGGGCGATGCCATGGTCTTTGAGTAAGGTAAAAAATGCTGAGGCTTGTGCTTGTGGCAAAATGACTTCAACACCGTCTTCACCCGTATAACCGGTACGCGCCACAAACCAATCTGCGCCTTCAATATCGGTCAAATCTTTGCCCACAAATGGTTTTAAGGTAGCTAGGCTATCAGCCCAATTTGGTTTGGCTTGGCTCAGTTTCTGCAAGGCATTCGGGCCTTGTACCGCAAGCATAGCAAGTTCTGGGCGCTCGGTAATGGTGACAGCAAAGTCTTTGGCGATTTTGTCAAACTGTGCCAAATCTTTATCACGGGTGGCGGCATTTGAGACGATACGATACTCGGTCTCTGCATCGTTCATCCGGTAAACGATTAAGTCATCAATCACGCCGCCGTTTTCGTTTAGCATGGCAGAGTAAAGTGCTTTACCGACAAATTTGAGTTTGGCGACATCATTGGCGAGCAGTTTTTGCAGCCAAGCTTTGGCGTCTTGACCAGCGATATCAGTCACGACCATATGGGACACGTCAAACATGCCCCCATCCGTACGCACAACGTCATGTTCTTGAATCTGTGAGCCATAATGGATAGGCAATTCCCAACCAGAGAAGTCAACGATTTTGCCGTTGCTATCGATATGGGATTGATAAAAAGGGGTGCGGTTTAAAGGCTTGTCTGTGGCTGACATGGCAAATCCTTGAGTGGGTAAAAATCAAATAACGGTTTGATGTTTCATTTGATGTTTTAATAGCTTGGGATAAAACGCTAAAGCCAAACATCGCACATCAATAGAGCACTAAAACTAATCCAACCTGATGTCGGTAGCTATCAGCCCTATCTGTCCTGTTACCTGAGATTTTCAATCGACTTGTCAGCTTCTTACTTCTTATAGTACAGATAGACAAGTCAACCTTTTCCCCTTCGGTGGTATTGCAAAGCAATACACTCTCCAGATTTGTTATATTTTGATGCAGTGCATAACACACTGCCAAAAATTACGATTTCAGTCCTTTTACCTGAGCGATTATAGGGTCTTTACGCCTTCGGTGATGGTTTTGGTATTTCATAATTTGATGAAAAACAAAACAACATTCTCTCCTGAAATCTTCGGTTATTATGCTGGGTTTTTAACTTTTTGACAAGCAAATTTGCACAGATTTTATGACCGCCTGATGTTTTGGCAATACTGCATTATGAGCATTATTGTGTTATAGCAAATAAAGCCAAAAGCAAGTATGATTAAAGCCATTGATGAACATTAAACTTTAAGTAGTCAAAAAAAGTTAAAGTATTTAACAAGTGCTTAAATAATTTTTGCGGTTTTGGGTTAAATTTTTGCGTGCTGACCCCATTAAAAGCAGAATAATTTAGCCTTTAACATTTTGAATGTCTTTGAATATTAACCCCAAATACCAAAAAATGTTATTAAAAGTTGTTAAAAGTTACTATAAACGTCGGTGCTAACATTGCTGAGTGAAAATTGGCTGATTGAGAACTGGTAGATGAGTTGGGTTGTTAGCTTATAAAGATGGCATGATAAAAGGAATAAAATAACGATGGACTTCATGAATATTTCGTTGGTAGGCATTTTAACCAGTTTAGCCATGGGAGGTACGTTGCCCGATGATAGCAAAACCCAACAGCAAGTGGCGCAAGTGTCGACGCATATTTTGCCAAATATCGCAGGACAGTGGCAGCTACGTCTTGATAAAACCGACGCTGCGCAGCCAAGTTGCCAAGAGCGGTATAATTTTGGGCGTGATCAGCAGTTTATCGGTTCAAGCGGTCAGGAATTTACGTATGGTAAATATTTGTACGCTGACACAGGGGATGGCTTACCAGCACTAGCGATTCAGACCCAATATGATAATAATGCAACAGATTGTTCTGGCAATCGCGTTGACCAGACCGGCGATATTTTGGTTGCTTATGTCAAACAACAAGGTGAGCAAATGCAGTGGTGCAAGGATAGTAAAGGCACCCGATGTGATATGACATTGCAGCGTGTATTGCCCTAAATTTTTTTACTTTTTTTCTCTATATTCCATAGCACTTGCAAAATTTGCCAGTGCTATTATTCCTGTTAAAACTTGCAACTAGTGTCAAATACTTATGATTCCACCTTTTTCAAGTGCCAATTCGCAGCAACGTCTGATCAGTCCGATGGGGCGCTCAGAAGACCAAAATGACAATAATATCCGTCCAGCATTACTCGCTGAATATATCGGTCAGCCTGTGGTTAAAGAACAAATGGGCGTGTTTATTAACGCGGCGTTATCGAGAAAAGAAGCGCTCGACCATACCTTGATATTTGGACCGCCTGGACTGGGTAAAACTACACTCGCCAACATTATCGCCCGTGAGATGGGCGGTAATCTGCGCTCGACGTCTGGTCCTGTGCTTGAACGCGCGGGTGATTTGGCAGCGATGCTGACCAATCTAGAGCCTGGTGATGTGCTGTTTATTGATGAGATTCACCGTTTAAGCCCGATGATTGAAGAAATATTGTATCCTGCGATGGAAGATTTTCAGCTTGATATTATGATTGGCGAAGGACCTGCTGCACGCTCCATAAAGCTTGATTTGCCGCCTTTTACTTTGGTGGCTGCGACCACGCGAGCAGGTTTGTTGACCTCGCCACTGCGGGATAGATTCGGGATTGTACAGCGATTGGAGTTTTATAATGTGGCGGACTTAACGACCATTGTCACAAGATCGGCTGGATTGCTTAACGTGCCTATGACCAAAGAAGGGGCAGTCGAAGTCGCTAGACGTTCGCGCGGTACACCGCGTATTGCCAATCGGCTGCTACGCCGCGTACGTGATTATGCCCAAGTTAAAGGCGATGGCACCGTCACCGCTGAAATTGCGCATAGCGCACTCGATATGCTGGCAGTTGATAAACGCGGGCTTGATAATCTTGATAGACGTTATCTTGAGATGCTAGAGGAGCGTTTTAATGGTGGGCCTGCGGGGGTTGAATCAATCGCAGCCGCACTTGCTGAAGATAGAGGCACGCTTGAAGATGTGATTGAGCCGTATCTGATTCAGCAAGGCTATATCGTACGCACCGCACGGGGGCGGATGTTGACTTAGTTTTTTGAATTTTT
>ERZ650300.187-NODE-187-length-34651-cov-9.919239_pt1 | contig 34651 bp, 31 predicted proteins | sample MGYA00376236_ERZ650300 | MGnify/ENA primary metagenome ERZ650300 (study PRJEB26733, sample SAMN07839303) | wastewater metagenome | biome: urban; feature: wastewater treatment plant; material: waste water | place: USA: North Carolina | collected 2016-04-28 ...
ATTGATTTGGCACTTATCTTATAAACGGTAAGTGCCAAACCTTTTTATTTTTATCAAAAAATACCCCGAGTAATCCATAAAATTGAGATTAAAATTAAAGGAAATTCGACCGTTGGAAAATACACTTGTGCTACTATTTTGTACAAAAAAGTACCCTAAATCTCGAAGCATTAGAAAAGAACACCATCAAAGCTACCATCCCAATGACTAGCATAGATTGTGGCCATAGAATAATGACCAAAGATTTACAAAGCACCGTAAAAGTCAAAACATTCCCGAATAGTTATGTAACCATTAGCAATCTAAAATTTACCGCCAATAACACTTACAAATGCACTTTGGTTTTTACTTTAACCAATAAAACACTGACTTACAAAGATTTTGTATTGACCTATTCCAAATCAACTCAGCAAGCAACTGGTATATTGCCGCTTACATTCTCTGATTTAGGTTTAAGTCCGCCTGTAAAAATGGGTGGAATCATAAAAGTTAAAAATGAGATTGAGGTAAATTTTGATTTGTTTTTTAAATAACGAATCAACTTAGCGGGCGAATTAATACCTTTGCAACTAGAAACAAAAAACACTTCGAATGCATTTTTTATCTCAAGATTTAGAGGATTACATTGAGCAACATTCTGAAAAAGAACCCGCTCATTTAGCGGCCTTGAACAAAGAAACCTACCAAAAAATTCTATTGCCTAGAATGCTTAGCGGTCATTTTCAAGGAAGAGTTTTGAGTATGCTTTCTAAACTGATTCGTCCAAAAAATATTCTTGAAATAGGTACTTACACTGGCTACTCAGCTTTGTGTTTGTGTGAAGGAATGCAAGAAAATGGACAACTACACACCATAGACATCAAAGAAGAATTGGTTGATTTTCAGCGAAAACATTTTGACAAGTCGGCTTGGGGACATCAAATTGTGCAGCATTTAGGAGAAGGAATTGGTATTATCCCTACTATTGATTTGACATTTGACTTAGTTTTTATTGATGCCGATAAGGAAAACTACTTAAACTATTTTGAACTTATTGTTCCTAAAATGAACAAAGGTGGTATCATTTTATCAGACAATGTTTTGTGGAGCGGTAAAGTTGTTGAGCCTTTGCAAAAAAATGATTTGAGCACCAAAGTTTTATTGGAATACAACAAACTCCTAGCTAATGACCCAAGAGTAGAAACGGTTTTACTTCCTATTCGAGATGGACTTACGGTGAGTAGAGTACTTTAAACCCCTATACGTCTTATCAAAATACGATTCCTAGCCCAGATGGGAATGAAAATCCTTTTGGGTTGAACGGTATTTTTTCTTGACTAAAAAAAGCGACTGGAAGAAGCTCTTTTTTGGTCTTAGAAAAAAACAGTTTCAAACCAAAAGATTGTAATGTACAGCTGGATTATGCTCCTAATTGGTAATTGGAAAGTACTTTTTTTGAAGAATTTGATACCCTTTATAGGTTAAAAAACCAAAGGTGAAACCACAAAAATATCCTGTAAGAATGTCTATTGGATAGTGCAAACCTAGATAAATTCGGCTATAGGCAAAAATCAAAGGCCATAAGAAGAGAAGTCCAAAATACTGAAACTTATTTCGCAACACCAAAAACAAGAAGGTAGCCACCGCCATAGAATTGGCCGCGTGGCCTGAGAAAAAACTAAAAGAATTTCTGGATTGCACGACGCGAATTAGGCTATTGATGTCTGTATTATTGCAAGGGCGCAAACGTTGAAACGTATTTTTGACCAAATTGGTTGTCTGGTCTGTAAAAGCGATTAAAACTGCAACAAAGAGTAATAAAAAGAGTGTTTGCTTGGCTCCTACTTTTTTGTAAATGATGTATAAAAGCAACAAAAACAAGGGAGTCCAATTGACTTGTTTGGTAATGAACAACCACAAACCATCGAAGGTCTCAGAACCTAAACCATTTAAAAAAACAAACAACTGAATGTCTAATGCTTCTAGCTTTTCTAACATTACATTTGTCTTTTTATCGGTCCTTCAACTTCCTTGCTTTCTTCAGTAGTAGGCGTTTCGGTTGCAGAAGGTTTTCCTTCTACGGCATTTGATGCATTGGTAATTTCGGAAGTAAAATTAGTAGCAAAACTAGTAATCGAATTGGCAGAATCGCCTAATAGATTTTGTTTGGCTTTATCTATTTCGGAATTGATTCCTCCGGTTAAATCGGTTAAGGTTTTTTGGTCCAATCCGTTGGCCTCTGCTCCTTTTTGAATTTCATTTTTAATATCGTTTGTAGCGTGCTTTAGCTGCGCCATCGCTTTTCCCATAGTACGAGCAATTTCTGGCACTTTATCAGAACCAAACAACATCAAAACGATGAACATAATAAAAATTAATTCTCCTCCTCCTATTCCAAACATAAGGTCGATTTTTTTGTTGCGACAAATATATTAATTTTAATACAGTTGCTTTTTAAATATTTCATAAAAAAGAGGCGTTCTGACAATTTACACAACACCTCTTTCTGTAATACTACTTAATTGCCATTCATTTCAGGCAACTACTAAAATCGTCTTCCTGTATTTAGTAAATCAAAATAGGCTTTATCAATCCATTCTTGATGATTGGGATGTGCAATTTTTATCATTTCCATTGCTCTATCTTTAAGTGTTTTGCCATACAAATCTGCGATTCCGTTTTCGGTGATGATGTATTGCACGTGCGAACGGGTAGAAACCACTCCAGCTCCTTGTTTTAAGAAAGGGACTATTCTACTCGCTCCATTTTTGGTAACCGAAGGCAGGGCAATAATCGCTTTTCCTCCATCGCTCAAAGAGGCGCCACGAACAAAATCCATTTGACCTCCTACACCAGAATACATACATCCGCCAATTGAATCTGCACAAACTTGTCCTGTAATATCGACTTCAATAGCCGAGTTGATAGCGACCATTTTTGGATTTCGTCGTATTTTGGCGGTATCATTTACATAAGACGATTCTCTTAACTCTATAAATGGATTGTCGTTCACAAAATCATACAATCGCTTTGAACCCAACATAAAAGTTGAAAGCACACGTCCGCGAGTCACTCCTTTATAATTGCAATTGATGACATCTTTTAAAATTAAATCAATTACACCATCGGAGAACATTTCGGTGTGGAGTCCCAAATCTTTATGATTCATCAAATTAGCCAAAGCAGCATTTGGAATCGAACCAATTCCTAGTTGTAGCGTACTTTTATCATCGATTAAAGAGGCAATATGTGCGCCTATTTTGGCTTCGAGAGGCGTTATTGCTTCTTCTTCTTTTTCGTGTATTGGACAATCTACATCGACTAAAAAATCTATTTCGGATACGTGCAGAATTCCGTCACCAAAAGTTCTTGGCATATTTGGATTTACTTGCGCAATAACCGTTTTGGCACTTTCTATAGCTGCGACTGTTGCCTCTACAGAAACCCCTAAGGAACAATAGCCGTGATTGTCTGGTGGTGAAACGTGTATAAAAACTACATCCAACGGAACTACTTTTTTTCTAAACAAACGCGGCAATTCACTTAAAAAGACTGGCGTGTAAGAACCATTTCCTGCTGTTAATGTGTGTCGAACATTTTTTGCAATAAAAAAAGAATTCACGTGAAAGCTTTCTGCTAAATCAGGATTAGCGTATGGTGCAGGACCTTCGGTATGTAAATGACAAATTTCTACATTTCTCAATTCAGAAGCTCGTTCTGTTAAAGCTTTAGTTAGTACATTGGGTGTAGCTCCAGCGGCGTGAATGTAGACTCTGTCATTTGATTGCACCACTTTTACTGCTTCGGGTGCGGTAACGTATTTACCCATAATTATTGTGATTTATGCTCATAAAGATAGCTTTTATATCTTTTAATTGAAAAAAATCAGAGGAAAACAATTGTTTTTTTCGAAATAATCAAAGCACAATAAAAAGTTAAAACTTTTATTAATTAAAAGTAATACTATTACTTTTGTAATCAAAATAACTTTTTTGTAATGCAATTACTCATTAAAAAAATAATTACTATGAAAACAATCGTTGTTTATGCATTGGTTTTACTATTTGGATTACAACTAAGTTGGGGGCAACAAAAAGACTCCCTACAAACAAAAAAAACATATACCAATTGGGAACAGGCTGTAAAAGAACCTGAAAAAGTATATCGCTTGAATTTAAGCAATCAGTCGTTGCACTTAGACTCTCCATTGTGGTCTAAATTCAAAAACTTAGAATATTTAAATTTAAGTAATGACCATCTCAAAACATTGCCTAAGGGGATTACAAATTTAAAGAAATTAAAAGTTTTAGAGATTAGTGGTAACGATTTCACTAGAGTTCCTGAAGAAATTAGCAAAATAGAAAGCCTTGAAGAAGTTTATCTGAATGAATTCAAAAACATCAATTTACCTAAGTCTATCGAAGCCTTGGCAAAACTTCCTAAACTTACGATGCTTCACTTAGAAAACAATAATCTGGAACGCTTACCTAGTGAAATTGCTTTGTTGAAAAACTTAGCGCAACTGTATTTGAATCAAAATCGCTTTAAAGAATTTCCAAAAGAAGTAAGAGGACTAAAGCATTTAGAACAATTGGACATCAAAAATAACGCTGTTCCAATTCCTATGAATCCACAGGAAAATATGAATTTTGGATTTAGAATTAATTTTTAAAGAAAACCATTTGAATGAAAAATAAATTATTCCTGCTTTTCATAGCCATAAGCCAGCTAACTCTTGCTCAAAGTACTCGAATTACAGATAATAATTCAATCGCTTGGTTTGTTTACAATGGCACTTTCAAACTTAATCCAAAGATTAGTCTTCACACAGAATTCCAATGGCGAAGAGACGAATGGATAAAAGACAAACAACAAAACTTGCTTCGTCTTGGTATTAATTATCAAATAGACCCCAAAGTCCAATTGCGCGTTGGCTATGCGTTAGCAGAAACCTATCCGTATGGCGATATTCCAATCAACGGATTTGGGAAAGATTTTACGGAACATCGAATGTATGAAATGGTAACACTTACCGACAAAATAAAAATGGTAGAACTGTCACATCGCTTTATGCTCGAACAGCGTTGGGTAGGAAGATATTCTACTGCCAATCTTACCAAAGAAGACGATTACTTATTCTCAAACCGCTTCCGTTATATGTTCCGTGCACAAGTTCCTCTAAAAGGCAACACTATTGGTGACCACACACCTTATGTAGCGATTTACGATGAAATTCTGATTGGATTTGGTAATAATGTTAACGAAAACATCTTCGACCAGAATCGTTTTGGGTTGCTTTTGGGATACAAATTCAACAATACTTTTAGGCTAGAAGGGGGATACATCAATCAAATTTTACAATTGGGTCGCGAGCTAAACGGACGAAACGTAATACAACACAATAACGGATTTATCATTAACACCATATTTAACTTTGATTTACAAAACAAATCTAAAATAATATCGAAATCATAATTGCAAATGGATAGTATTTTAAACAACCTAAAAATCCAAGTAAACAGCAAAATCTATGTAAAAGACCCTGAAACTTCTACTTTGGGAAAAAAAATCATAGAGCATAGCATTTTATTAATCAACGAAATTGGTTTTGAAGAGTTTACCTTCAAAAAACTGGGCGAGTTAATAGGTTCAAACGAAAGTTCTATTTACCGCTATTTCGAGAACAAACACAAATTATTAGTATATTTATCTTCTTGGTATTGGAGCTCGATGGAGTACCGATTGGTCTTTTCGACCAATAACATTACCAACCCTCTTGAAAGGTTAGTAAAGGCCATACAAATTGTAACTGAAAAAGTTGAAGACGACCAAGCAACAACTCACATCAATGAGAGCATTTTAAACAAAATCATCATCCAAGAGTTCACAAAAACCCTTCATACCAAGGATGTAGACGAGGAAAATAAAGATGGGTTCTTTTTGATTTATAAGCGAGTGATTAATAGAATTGTACAAATGGTTCACGAAGTCAATCCTGAATATCCTTTTGCAAAAAGTTTGATTTCATCAATTATGGAAGGAGCTTCACATCAACATTTTTTAATGAATCACTTAAAAACGATAACCAATTGTAACGATGAGGTCAGCCCATCTGATTTTTATACGCATTTAATAACGACTCTTCTAAAACAAAAATAATGACACCATTACAACGCTATTTCAAATTATTGTTACTAGACAAAAAAGATGTCTATCAAATTATATTTTACGCCATTTTTGCTGGTTTGGTGAGTTTATCACTTCCTTTAGGCATACAAGCTATTATCAATTTTATTCAATCGGGTAGAGTTACCGTTTCGTGGGTAGTTCTTGTAGTATTTGTAGTTATCGGAGTAGCCTTAGTTGGGATTTTATCGCTAATGCAACTTCGAATCACCGAAAATTTACAGCAAAAAATCTTTGTTCGTTCTTCTTTTGAATTTGCTGCACGTTTACCTAGAATCAGGTTTGAAGAATTGTATGATTCTTACCCTCCTGAGTTAGCCAATCGTTTCTTTGATACAATGACTATTCAAAAAGGGACTTCAAAGTTATTGATTGATTTTTCGGCTGCCTTACTACAAATTTTGTTTGGTATCATCTTGCTGTCATTCTATCATCCTTACTTTATTATGCTGGGCTTTTTATTGCTGGTATTACTGTATTTAATCTTTAAATATTCGTATTTCATAGGATTAGAAAACAGTTTAAAAGTTTCGAAATACAAGTATAAAGTAGCGGGCTGGTTGCAAGAAATGGCGCGCAACAATTATAGTTTTAGAAAAGAACGCAACTATGATTTTGCCTTGCAAAAAAATGACAAATTCGCCAGTGAATACCTCAATTACAGAGAATCCCTTTTTAATGTTTTAAAAAGACAATTCAGTCATTTGATTGTTTTTAAAATCATCATTACCGCTAGTTTACTTACAATTGGAGGGTATTTGGTAATCTCTCAAGAAATGAATATTGGTCAGTTTGTGGCTGCCGAAATCATTATTTTATTAGTAATCAATTCTGTAGAAAAAATCATTCTAGGACTAGAAACGCTTTATGATGTATTGACTGCAGTTGAAAAAATAGGACTAGTAACAGACTTGACAATGGAGGAAGATACCAACTATGAAGCCAACAAATGTTTTCACGCCATAACACTTACTACAGAAAGCTTAAGCATTCAATTTCCTGGGTCTGCTAAGAAAATTTTAGACAATATCAATATAAAAATAGACCAAGGAGAACGCGTTTTTATCGAAGGAAAAAATGGCTCTGGAAAAACGACGCTAATTCGCATCCTGTCTGGTTTGCTTCAATCTTCAGAAGGTGCTTTCTATATTAATGACGATACTTTCAGAAAAATTAATCTTAAGCAATACCGCTCTCAAATTGGCAATATTATTCATAGTGAAACTCCTTTTGAAGGGACTATCTTGGATAACATTATCTTCAACAACACAGATTGTTCCGATGAAGATTTGAAATGGGCTTTGGATGGAGTACAACTTACCCCTTACATCAAATCATTACCAAAAGGACTAGAAACACAGATTTTCCCTGAAGGACAACAACTATCATCATCGAATGCACAAAAGATTCTGTTAGCAAGAAGTATTATTAACAAACCAAAAGTGCTGTTTTATGAAGACCCAACGGATGCTATGGATGAAAAAGTAGCCAATGAAATCATTGATTTCATTACATCAGATATAAATAAATGGACGATAATAGTTTCATCTAAAAATCCGTATTGGAAGACAAAATGCAACAGATTCCTCACTATGGAAAAAGGTCAAATCATTTCAGATATAAAAAAATAACATTATGTTGAATATTTCAGAAGGCAACAAAACCAGCTTAGAATCCTTACAACGCTATAAAACCGTTAAGAATTTAAGTAATAGACCGCATTATAAAATATTAAACCGAATCATTTGGACAGTTTCGATTTTGGCGGTTATCGCACTATTTTTACCTTGGACACAAAACATTTCGAGCTCTGGAGCCGTAACTACATTAAAACCCAACCAAAGACCACAATCTATTCAGAGTGTGATTTCTGGACGAATTGAAAAATGGTACGTACAAGAAGGAGATTATGTAGAGAAAGGTGACACTATTATGTTCATTTCAGAGATTAAAGAAGATTATATGGACCCGAATTTGGTTGCCAATACCAAAAATCAAGTCAATGCCAAAAAACAGGCTTTGCAATCCTATGGCTCAAAAGTAACCACGCTTTCTTCTCAAATACAAAATATAGAAAACGAAAGAAAACTCAAATTAGAACAAGCCCAAAACAAAATCAGACAAGGCTTATTGAAAATAAAAAGCGACTCTACAGATTTAGAAGCGGTAAAAACCCAACTCAAAATCACCAACACACAATTTAATCGTGCGGTACAACTGAACAAAGAAGGCTTAAAACCGCTGACCGATGTGGAGGAAAAAAGGCTAAAACAACAAGAAGTTGAAGCCAAAATCATAACGCAAGAGAACAAACTCTTAACTAGTAAGAATGAGTTTATCAATGCCAAAGTTGAGGTAGGCAGAATCAATGCAGAATATGGAGAAAAGATTGCCAAAGCACAAAGCGACCAATTTACCGCATTGAGCAATCAGTTTGACACTGAGGCGCAAGTAAACAAATTAGAAAACCAATATGCCAACTACAGTATCCGAAACGGAATGTATTACATCAAAGCGGTGCAAAGTGGTTACATCAACCGTGCGATTCAAGCGGGTATTGGAGAAACCATCAAAGAAGGAACACCAATTGCTACCATTATGCCATCTAAATACGACATAGCGGTTGAAACTTTTGTAAATCCTGTTGATTTGCCTTTAATCAAAAAAGGAGAAAAAATCAGGGTTTGGTTTGATGGATGGCCAACTATTGTCTTCTCTGGATGGCCTGATATGTCTTATGGAACTTTTGGAGGTCAAATTGTTGCCATCGAAAATTTCATTAGTGAAAACGGGAAATTCAGAGTATTGATTGCTCCAGACCCCAACGAATCTCCTTGGCCTAAACAACTGAGAGTGGGCTCTGGCGCTGAGACTATTGCGTTGTTAAAAACCGTTCCTGTTTGGTTTGAAATTTGGAGAACCCTCAACGGATTCCCTCCTGATTACTATAAAACAACCACTAAACAAAAATCATCCAAAGAGAAAAAATAATGAAACAGTTCCTGATTGTTTTCTTACTATACGGTACTTTTTTACAAGCACAAAACACTACTGCTGTTAGTCCAAGTAACGAATTCAGCTATAATGAGTTTTTGGGCTATGTCAAAAAATACCATCCTTTAGTAAAAAATGCCGATTTAGAAATCACGCGTGCTCAAGCCAATTTGATGATGGCCAGAGGTGGATTTGACCCAAAAATAGAAGTCGATTTTGACAAAAAGCAGTTCAAAGATAAAGAGTATTATTCTATTTTGAATAGTAGTTTTAAAATTCCGACTTGGTATGGCATAGAAGTTAAAGCGGGTTTTGACAACAGTGAAGGGATTTATTTAAACCCACAAAATACGCTTCCTAATCAAGGGTTAACCTCTTTCGGGATTAGTGTTCCGTTGGGCCAAGGTCTTTTGATTAATCAACGAATGGCTGATGTTCGCAAGGCCAAAATGCAAGTACAATTGAGCCAAGCCGAAAGAAAACTTGAAGCCATTGCGGTTTTGTATGATGCTTCGGTAGCGTATTTCAATTGGAAAAGAAACTATGATGAAGTTCAGTTATACAAAGTCTATCAAAAAAATGCACAAATTCGTTTTAAAGGTATCGAATCCTTAATCCAACAAGGAGACAAACCTGCGATTGATAGCGTGGAAGCTGGAATTATTGTAAAAAACAGAACGCTAAGTCTAGAGGATTCTGAATTGAAATTAGCTAAAGCCAAATTGGAGCTTTCCAACTATTTGTGGTTGGACAACAGTATTCCGCTAGAACTTTCGGATGCGTTGATTCCAGAAAGTAAATTGGCCACTACGATTCAGGAAACCTTACGCACGAATGATTTACAAAATCAAGATTTTTCGATAACAAACCATCCAAAAATCAATGCGCTCGAACGAAAAATAGATATGCTCAATGTAGACCGAAAACTCAAAGCGAATGCCTTATTACCTAAAATCGATTTGAGCTATTCGTATTTATCGGAACCCAGTTATATCGATAATTATCAATTTAATGATTATAAGATTGGAGTGAATTTTGCCTTTCCTTTATTTTTAAGAAAAGAACGAGGAGGCTTGAAATTGGCACAATTTAAAGTACAAGAAACGCAATATGCTTTAAGCTTAGAAAGAGTACAATTGACCAACAAAATTACCGCTCAAAAAACAGAAATCACTTCGCTTACCAAACAACGCAGTTTGATTGAGGGCTTGGTTAAAAATAATGAAACAATGCTGCAATCTGAAGAACGATTGTTCTCGTTTGGAGAAAGTTCGTTGTTCTTGATTAACACGCGTGAGAATAATTTGGTTTCAGCTCAACTGGCGGCGATTGCTTTAGAAAATAGATTTTTAATCTCGAATTCGGAATTATTCAGAATCATGGCTAATCCTGATTGATTTTTTGGGGGTTAAAAAACATATAAGTCATAGAAGTTTTGGAGTAAAACTATGGTTGTTTTTTGAACCATATAAGAAATTTAAGGACATATAAGGTTGAGTAAAATCCGTTCAATCTGTTTAATCCGTGGCTAATTTAACCGCAAAGGTCGCAATGGTTTACGCAAGGAACGCAAAGACTAAAGCAACTTACTTTTAAACATTTAAGCCATAGAATTTTTGGGATAAAGTTGTGTTTTTTTTTGAACCATATAAGAAATTGAAGGACATATAAGGTTGATTAAAAATCCGTTAAATCTGTGTAATCCGTGGCTAAATTTAACCGCAAAGTATTCACAAAGAAAAACTTCAATGACCTTATATGCCTTATATGGTTAAAAAAAGTAACGCAAAGACTAAACAATTAATTGATTAAATAGTTAAACGATTAAACATAAAAAACACTAATGCTGGCTCTTTAGCCCCGATTGCTTCGCCAGTTCGCTATCGCTCGGGTGTAGTGGAAATCCTTTTTTTCTAGCCTTTAGGTAGAAAAAAAGATTGTAGCGGAAAGCGGGAAACTTGCTCCCTGAAAATGCCTATTGTTTCGCTCCTAATTTTTCTGATGGAATTTGTTTTGCTTCTGTAAAAAAAGAAGCGATACAATTATTTTAAAAGTCGTACTTTTGCCCACTGAAAATTTAGCTGCTATGATTATTGTAAAATCAAGAGAAGAAATTGAATTGATGCGCGAAAGTGCTTTGATTGTTTCCAAAACTTTAGGAATGATTGCCTCCGAGATTAAAGAAGGAGTGACTACTTTATATTTAGACAAATTGGCCGAAGCATTTATTCGCGACCACGGTGCAGTACCGAGTTTCTTGGGATTGTACGGTTTTCCGAATTCGTTGTGTATGAGCCCAAATTCTCAGGTCGTACACGGTATCCCGAACAACAAACCGCTAGAAAGTGGGGATGTGATTTCGGTGGATTGTGGGGCTTTCAAAAATGGATTTCACGGTGACCACGCCTACTCTTTTGAGATTGGCGAAGTAGCACCTGAAACGAAAAAATTATTACAAGTTACCAAAGAATCGTTGTATGTTGGAATTCGCGAGTTCAAATTAGGAAATCGCGTGGAAGATGTAGGAAATGCGATTCAGAAATATACCGAAGCCCACGGTTATGGCGTGGTTCGTGAATTGGTAGGTCACGGTTTAGGGCAGAAAATGCACGAAGACCCCGAAATGCCAAACTACGGCAAAAGAGGTCGCGGTAAACTTTTTGTAGAAGGTATGGTGGTGGCCATCGAACCGATGATTAATATGGGTACCAAAAACATCAAACAACACAAAGACGGCTGGACCATTACTACTGCCGATGGAAAACCAAGTGCTCACTTTGAACACGATGTGGCCATCATTGACGGAAAACCTGAAATTTTATCGACTTTCAAATACATTTACAAAGCACTTGGCATTGAAAGCGATGAAGAAGAAGAGTTTAGAAAAGTGCCTTTGGTGGTGTAACTCGTCACTTTTTTGACACAGATTGCACAGATTTTCACAGATTATTTTTTTTGAATATGGAGGAATTTTATTTAAAAGAAGAAACATATAAAATTATAGGACTGTGTATGGAAGTACATAAAATTCTCGGTAAAGGTTTTAATGAAATTGTTTACAAGGAAGCCTTACAATATGAATTTATAAAAAATAATATTCCTTTTGAAAGAGAAAAAGAATACAGAATTGAGTACAAGGATATTGTTTTGTCAAAACATTATTTTGCTGATTTTGTAGTTTTCGATGAAATAATATTAGAAATAAAAGCAATCTCACAATTAACTAGTAGCGATACGGGGCAAACTCTAAACTATTTAGCTTGTTCTAAAAATAAAATAGGACTTGTTATTAACTTTGGCGAGGATAGTTTAAAATATAAAAGAGTTATATTTTGATAAAAATCTATTTCACTCTTATTTTAATCTGTGAAAATCTGTGCAATCTGTGTCGTATAATTACACTAATCTGAAATTTGTGTTTTAACAATCAATTTTAAATGAAATCTGCTTTTAAACTTATACTCAATACCATTCCGCGTCCCTTATTAATTCGTTTGAGTTATGTGGCGCGACCCATCATTGCTTTTACCTTAAAAGGTGACAAATTTACGGACCCAATTGATGGCAAAAGCTTTAAATCGATGTTGCCTTACGGATACGAAACGCAACGCAACAACGTGCTTTCACCAAGTACGCTTTCGCTAGAAAGACACCGCTTGTTGTGGTTGTACCTCAACGAGCAAACGGACTTTTTTACAGCACCCAAAAAAGTTTTGCATTTTGCTCCTGAACAAGCTTTTTACAAATTGTTTCGCAAACAAAAAAACTTGGACTACACCACTACCGATTTGTTTTCGCCTTTGGCAGATGTAAAAGCAGACATTTGTAATTTGCCTTTTGAAGACAATCAATACGATGTGATTTTGTGTAACCACGTTTTGGAGCACATCCCAGACGATACCAAAGCGATGCAGGAATTGTACCGCGTGTTGAAACCTGGTGGAATGGCTATTTTACAGATTCCGCAGGACTTAAATCGTGAGGTGACGTTTGCCGATGACTCGATTACCGACCAAAAAGAGCGCGCCAAAATATTTGGACAATACGACCACGTGCGCATTTATGGGCGTGACTATTTTGACAAATTAAGAAGCATTGGTTTTACCGTAATCGAAGAAGATTATACCCGCAAAATTGCGCCTGAACTGGTAGAAAAATACTGTTTGGCCAAAGGCGAAATAATCCCGGTTTGTTTTAAATAAAAAACGCTTTTTTCCAATTAGTAATTTGACACAGATTACACAGATTACACAGATTTAAATAAGTGCTAGAGAGCATTAAAAAAAACTTTGTGTGCTTTGCGTAAAACTTTGTGCCCCTTGCGGTTAAATTTTTAGACACCGATTCAAAAATCTTTACCTATTAACAGATACTAATCTGTGATTTAATAAGGCGAAGCAAATTTGTATTTAAAATAATCAAAAACAATCTTATAAATAATTGTATTTGGAACCCGAAAATCATTTCCAGTTTTGCTTTGATGTTAGTTTCGAAGCGAGACTCAATTACTATATTCCTACTGCCTATGTAGTTGGGCATACGGATACCATTACCTATTTAGAAAAAAAAGCCAGTCCAGAAGTTCTTCAAAGTATGGGTATAATTCTGGGAAACTTGGATGCTGCAACACAAAAAATAGTATCGCTTTGTGAAGTACTCCAACCTGAAGCCCTATTTAAGAAATACCGAACCAAAAGCAAATCAGCAAAAAATATTGAAGATTTACTGAAAGATGAAAAGTTAAAATTCGGCATTGAGCAGTTTATAAAAATAAGCTTAGCGCAATTTTATACGTTAGTACAAGAGAACGATTTCCCTCTTTCGTTGAACTTGGGGAAAGAAAAAGATTTTCGTATCAGCCGTATCACCACTCAAAATCCAGCTTTGGGCACCGAACTGCATTTTGACAAACACGACAACGGGATTTCGTACACCTTACAACTGAAAGATGCTGATACTACATTTTACCCCTCGAATACTAAAATTACACTTTTATTAGACGAGCCAGCTTGGATTGTGGCACATCATAAACTGTATCAACTACAAGACATCAATTCGAAAAAAATCACGCCTTTTTTGACCAAAAAAGTCGTGGAAATCCCCTCAAAATTAGTGCCCGATTATTTTGAAAAGTTCATCAAAGACATTGCTAAAAAAGTAGACATTACGGCTACAGGATTTGAAGTCATTACTCGCGAAATCGTACAAAATTGCACACTACAGCTAGTTTATGATTTCTTCAAAAACAACTATTTTATTGGGCTTTTATTTGATTATGACGGCTATGTTTTTGATGCTACCAAATCCAAAAACACTCATTCAGAAATTGACCTGAAGGATTTGAACAACATCCAGTTGGTACAATACAAACGAAGCGAAGCTGAAAATAATTACACCCAAGCCTTATTGGATTTGGGTTTAAGCAAAAACGAAAACAATGTATTTGAACTTACTCAAAACACAACAACTCAAGACGCTTACACCAGCATTCAGTGGGCAATCGAAAATAAAGAAAAGCTAGAGTCCTTAGGTTTTTCATTAGAAAATTTAAAAATAGACGGGAAGAAAATCGATAGCAATACCGTAACGATTGCATTCTCCAACACCATTCAAAACGACTGGTTTGACATCAAAATGACGGTGGTTTGTGATGATTTTGAATTTAATTTCAGCGAGTTAATTCCGAATATAAAAAATAGAAATCGCTTGTTTGCCTTACCCAACGGAAATTACTTTTTGATTCCGTCAGAATGGATGACGCGCTACAGTGCGATGGCAAAATTGGCCAAAATCAAAAATGGAAATCTTGCGGTGCTCAAAAGTAATTTTGCGGTTTTTGAAGACATTCCACAGTTGAAACAGTCCTTGCACGTGAAGGAATCTATTGAATACCACCCTTCGCCTTTGGTTAAAGCCACCTTACGACCGTATCAAATAGAAGGGGTACAATGGCTTTTGGAACACTACAACAACGGTCTAGGCGCTTGCTTGGCCGATGATATGGGATTGGGTAAAACATTGCAAACCTTATCCACACTGGTCGCGGTACAAGAAAAACTAGAGGTTGAAAAAGCCGAAAACATTCAGCTCGATTTGTTTGGCAACGAAATTCCTGTAGCCAAAGAATACTTAAAAGCGTTAATTGTGCTTCCCTCCTCTTTGGTGTTCAATTGGTACAATGAAGCTAGAAAATTTACACCACATTTTCGAAGAATTCAGTATGTAGGTCAAAACCGAAAAATACTATCTAAAAAATTAGAAAAATACGACTTGATCTTTACCAGCTATGCCGTAGTGTCGAGAGATCTTTCGATTTTAGAAAAATACCAATTTCGCTATTTGATTTTGGATGAAAGCCAATACATCAAAAACAAAAATTCGAAAATCTTTAAAGCCATTAATCAACTGCAAACCACTCATAAAATCTCATTGAGCGGCACGCCTATTGAAAATTCATTAGACGATTTGTGGTCGCAAATGCAATTTATCAATCCGAATATTTTGGGGAGTTATGCTTTTTTTGCCGAGCATTACAAATTTCCTATTGAGAAAAAACAAGACGAAAACAGTCTCGCTGAACTCAAAACCTTAGTGAGTCCTTTTATTTTGAGACGTACCAAAGAGCAAGTTTTAAAAGACTTACCCGAACTCTCTGAACAAGTCTTCTATTGCGAGATGGAACCCAAACAAGAAAAATTATACGAAGAAGAAAAGTCGAAAGCGAGAAACGCCCTTTTAAAAACCGATGGTTCTGGCATTGACAAAATCAATATTATCAATACATTGATGCGTTTGAGACAATTGAGCAATCACCCAAAAATGGTCGATGCCACCTCCGAAATGGATTCTGGAAAATACATGGCAGTGACGCGTTATTTGGAAACCTTGGTACAGTCCAATCAAAAAACGATAGTATTCAGTTCGTTTGTATCGAATTTGGAATTTTATAAAAAATGGAGCATCGAGAACAACATTGATTTTTGTGAACTCACGGGCGCTACGCCTCAAAAAGAACGCGCCTATCAAGTACAGAAATTCCAAGAACAAGAGCGCGCAAAATTGTTTTTTATTTCCTTAAAAGCGGGTGGCGTGGGACTCAATATTACCAAAGCTTCTTATGTTTTGTTTTTGGACCCTTGGTGGAATCCCTTTGCCGAAAAGCAAGGTATCGGTCGTGCCCATCGCATTGGACAGCTGAACAAAGTGAATGTAATTCGATTCATCACTAAAAATACTGTGGAGGAAAAAATCATTCGTTTGCAGGAAAACAAAAAACTGCTTTCGGATGCATTACTTGATGAACAGCACATCAGCCCAGAACTTGAAGAAAATTTAGATTTTATTTTAACCTAAAAAACCATTTCAATAAATACTTATCTTTACTTGAAAATTATTAGTAAAATTGAAATGAGAAAAATTTCTATTGCCTTACTTTTATTGATTTATTCGTTTGTTGAAGCTCAAGCTCTTCAAGAAATAATCCCTCCTTACAACATTAAGACAGTTTCCTTTATGGACAATGGTCAAAATGTAATTCCGGTTTTTAAATTAGGGGAATCTTTTGAGTTGAATTTTGATGATTTATTTGGGAATGAAGCCAATTATTACTACGAAATTATTCATTGTGACTACAACTGGGTGCCTTCAGATATTCCCAAACAAGAATACCTAAAAGGTCTTGATAATCAAAGAATTATTGATTATTCGAATTCTTTCAACTGTCTTCAATTGTATTCACATTACCAGCTTAACATTCCCAACCAGTTTACGCAATTGGCTTTGAGCGGTAACTATATAATCAAAATTTTAAATGAAGACAGAGACGTTGTTTTTTCAAGAAAGTTCATCATTTATGAAGACATTGCTAACGTACGATTACAAGTTAAAAGAGGAAGAAATATAAGCACTATTGAAAGCAAACAAAACCTAGATTTTTCTATAACGTCAAAGAGCCTTACATTTCAAAATCCATTGCAAAATGTCAAAGTTTTGCTATTACAAAATCGTCAATTTACTACTGGAATTAAAAATATCGCACCGCAATACACCATCGGTAATGAACTCGTTTACAAGTATGATTCAGAAACACAATTTTGGGGAGGTAATGAATTTCGGTTTTTTGATAATAAAGAAATTAGAAACGCCGCGAATAATGTCGCAAAAATAAGTTCTAATGGTGCCATTTATAACAGTTTTCTTTTTACCGACGAAGCGAGAGCGAACCAGCCTTATAGCTTTACACTAGATGCTAACGGAAATTTTGTTGTTCGGAATTTAAACGCTGCCAATAATAAAATTGAAGCCGATTATGCTTGGGTCTATTTCAGTTTATCTGCTCCTAGCTTTCGATTGGACAAAGACATCTACATTAATGGAATGTTCAACAATTATGCACTGACTCCAGAAAATAAAATGGAGTACAACGAGAAAAAAAACCTTTATGAAAAAGCATTGCTAATCAAACAAGGTTTTACAAATTATCAATATGTAGTTGCGGACACTAAAGGTAAAATTGACCAAGAAAACAGTATTGATGGAAACTTTTTTCAAACAGAAAATGAATATGAAATAATTGTTTATTACAGAGAAAACACCCAACGATACGATCGCGTGATTGGCTTTGTAGCAATAAATTCTGTTAGCATAACCAACTAAATAAAAAAATATTTTTCAATAGATTTTTTTGTAATTTTGTCATTATTAAGCAGCTACTTTCCACAATATGGTTTCACAAATAACAAGAGGCATAAAAATATCGGTTTTGACTAGTTTTGAAGGGACTTACTTCAAAAACTACAAAATACATTTTGCCTTTAGTTACCAAATAACAATTGAGAATCACAGCAAAGATTCTGTTCAACTAACCTCTCGTCACTGGGAAATCTATGATTCACTCAACTACAATGAAGTAGTAGATGGTGAAGGAGTAATAGGAAAAAAACCGGTTTTGAAACCAGGAGAACAACATACCTACAGTTCTGGTTGCTTATTATCCTCGCCTTATGGAGCTATGAAAGGATATTTCAACATGATTAATTTTACTACTACTAAAAATTTCAAAGTATTTGTGCCTAATTTTAGATTATGCGCTTCATTTGCTTTGAATTAATTTGACTTTTATTCTGTGATTTAGAATAAAAATTTCATTTTAACTTTGTACTTTTGCATCAAATTATTGGCATTAGCCAAATCATAATTATTTTCTGTTCAATTATTTAATATAAAAAATATGCTAAAAGGATTTTTTAACGTACCCAAAGCGGTTAACGAACCTGTAAAAGGTTACGCCCCTAACTCCCCAGAAAAAGCAGCAGTTCTTGCAGCATACAAAGCCATGTGGAATTCAAAAATTGATGTTCCTTTATACATTGGTAGCGAAGAAATCAAAACGGGTAATACTAGAAATATGACCGCGCCACACGATCATCAACATGTGGTAGGAACGTATCATTTAGCCGAAAAAGTACATGTTGAGAAAGCCATTGCTAGTGCTCTTGAAGCCAGAACAGCATGGGCAAACATGGCATGGGAACAACGTGCAGCTATCTTCTTAAAAGCTGCCGAGTTGATTGCTGGACCATACAGAGCCAAAATCAATGCTGCAACGATGATTGCACAATCTAAAAATATTCACCAAGCCGAAATTGATGCAGCTTGCGAGTTGATCGACTTTTTACGTTTCAACGTAGAATTTATGACTCAAATCTACGCAGATCAACCTAAATCGACTTCTGATATGTGGAACCGATTGGAATACCGTCCGCTAGAAGGATTCGTATACGCAATCACTCCATTCAACTTTACTGCTATCGCTGCCAATCTTCCAGCAAGTGCTGCTATGATGGGTAACGTAGTAATTTGGAAGCCAAGTGACAGCCAAGTATTCTCTGCAAAAATCATCATCGATGTATTCAAAGAAGCAGGAGTTCCTGATGGCGTAATCAATGTGGTTTTTGGAGATGCTTTAATGGTTACCGATACGGTTCTAGCAAGTCGCGATTTCGCAGGAGTTCACTTTACAGGTTCAACACATGTATTTAAAGATATTTGGGCAAAAATTGGAACCAACATTCACCATTACAAAACCTACCCAAGAATTGTAGGAGAAACTGGTGGTAAAGATTTCGTGGTAGCGCATCCAAGTGCTAATGTAAAACAAGTAGCGACAGGAATTGTTCGTGGCGCTTTCGAGTTTCAAGGACAAAAATGTTCTGCCGCTTCAAGAGCCTATGTACCTCAAAGTATGTGGCCAGCTTTAAAAGAACAATTGATTACAGATACTAAATCAATGAAAATGGGTTCTCCAGAAGATTTTGGAAACTTCATTACTGCAGTAATTCACGAAGGATCATTTGACAAATTAGCTAGCTATATTGATCAAGCGAAAAAAGATGCTGATGCAGAAATTATTGTTGGTGGAAATTATGACAAATCGGTGGGGTATTTTATCGAACCTACCATTATCGTAACCAGCAATCCAAAGTACACGACTATGGAAACCGAATTATTCGGTCCTGTAATCACCATCTATGTTTACGAAGATGCAAATTGGGCAGAAACATTGAAACTAGTTGACACCACTTCTGAGTATGCTTTAACAGGAGCTATCTTCAGTCAAGACCGTTACGCCATCGAAGAAGCAACTGTAGCTTTACAAAATGCCGCAGGTAATTTCTATATCAATGACAAACCAACAGGAGCTGTGGTAGGTATGCAACCGTTTGGTGGCGCTAGAGCTTCAGGAACCAACGACAAAGCGGGTTCTGCCTTGAACTTATTGCGTTGGGTTTCTCCAAGAACTATCAAAGAAACTTTTGTAACGCCAGAAGATTACAGATATCCATTTTTAGGAGAATAAGCCCCCTTACCCCCGAGGAGGGAATATAAGAGGAATAAAAACTATAAACCCACAAGAATTACTACTGATTCTTGTGGGTTTTATATTTTAAGATTAAAGTTTCAACAACTTAAAACTATTGTAAAAACCATCTTATGAAATAATAGTAAAAGACTCATCTGGATTCACAAAAAACATTTGAATACTAGGGAATGCTCCAAATAGAACCGTTATTTTTTCTTCTTTTTTACAACAGGCTTTGCTTCTACTTTTTTCACATAAGGTTTATACAAACCGTCTTTTTCGGCACGGAGCCTAGCATTTTGCGCTCTTTCTTTGGCATCTGGATGTGAACTGGTGATTCTGGTTAAAAAAGAAGCATCAGCACCTTCACTTAATTTTGCCAAAATTGAAAATGCAGATTCTACCGCATTTACATTGTAACCATTTCTCTTCATAAAATCATAGGAATACAAATCTGCTTCAGATTCTTGCATTCTTGAATGTTTACTATCAATAATGACATTCCCTAATTTTCCTAAATCACTACTAGTTAAGGCCGCAATTTTATCAGATTGGGAAGCAATCGCATCCATAAAAGCTTCTTTCTTATAGGCGGCTTTCACGGCATCTTGAGAGTCATTATTAGCAACGTGGCCAATTTCGTGACCAATCACAGCCAACACCTCGTTGTCATCCATCGCGTCCATTAAACCTTGGTACACACGTACACTTCCATCTGCGCAAGCAAAAGCATTTACTTCTTTTACTTTGTAGACTTTGAAATTTAACTTAAGACCATTTTCTGTGGTATGCTTTCCGAAAATTTTTCTTAAACGAATGTCATATTTATCTTTAGCGTCAGCCACCGGATTTTCCTTATCCATCTGATCAACCGCAGCTTTCGCTAAAGCAATCGCTTCTTCATTACTGAAGCTAAATCCTTTTACCGCTTTACCTACAGAACCTAAAATTTTGTCATTGATTTTTTGAGCATTCGAACTCATAGAAAATACAAACAAAACTACAAAAGCAACAATTTTTCTCTTTGTCAACATACAAATTTTGATTTAAAATACACCTACTAAATTATTAGCAAAAGTATTCAAAAAGAAAACAAAACAAGACCAAATCTGAAATAGAATAAAAATATTCGTCATTAAAATTTCTAAAAAATAAAATTACAAATTAGTCCATCCTTTTCTTAAACTTGATCCCTTTACACCACAAACTTCAACGGCAAGTGCACCACTTTTTTGGTTTCGAAAAATTCATCTTCAAAAATATCGGCCAAATTATATTCTGTAGCCTTCGGAAAATCCTTCAACTCCTCGGTCAAATCGCCACCTTTTAAATACAAAATACCATTTTTCAATTCGTGTTTGTGTTGCTTTTTGATTTTGGTTTTCACCCAAGAAACAAAGTCTGGCATATTGGTCACCGCACGACTCACAATAAAATCAAAATCGCCTTTTACATTTTCGGCACGTATTTGCTCTGCTTTTACGTTTTTTAATTCCAAAGCCTCTGCCACGGCTTTGACCACTTTTATTTTTTTTGCGATAACATCAATCAAATAAAAACGCGTTTCGGGAAACAAAATCGCCAAAGGTATTCCTGGAAAACCACCTCCAGTACCCACATCCAAGACATAAGTTCCTGGCTCAAACTTGTTTATTTTAGCAATTCCTAGCGAATGCAAAACGTGTTTGGTGTACAAAGCATCTATATCTTTTCTAGAAATCACATTTATTTTTTCATTCCAATCGTGGTACAAAAAATCCAACTTTGCAAACTGCTCTTTCTGCACATCCGTTAGATTAGGAAAATACTTTAGAATTTCATCCATGGCATTAAATTTTTAACAAAAGTACTTATTTTAGGGCGGAAATTTTTAACTCAATAATGTATATTTGAAAATTTATAATAGTTACATTTGCAATTATTTAAAAATTCCTATGAATACTACTGCGCCTACTTTTTCAAAGCAAGACAATTTAAAATTCTTCAGAACACTTAACTCACGGGTTAACAGTTACTTTAAAGAAAACAACATACAAAAAACAGGAAACTGGAAATTGCATTTAAAAACCATCATCTTATTTACTGTTTTTTTAGCTCCTTATTTTATTATTCTAACGCTTGACCTTCCGTTTTGGGCTTATTTATTGCTTACAATCGTTATCGGAATTGGAATGGCTGGAGTAGGAATGAACGTAATGCACGATGGAAATCACGGTTCGTATTCCACTAAAAGTTGGGTCAACAAATTTATGGGAGGTTCTATTTACATCCTAGCCGGAAATGTATACAACTGGCAAGTGCAACACAATGTTTTACATCACACTTACACTAACATTCCTGGACACGACGAAGACCTAGACGCGGGAAGAATTATTCGTTTTACGAAAGAAGCCAAATGGCAAAAATTCCACCGTTTTCAACACTACTACTCTATCTTTTTGTATGGTTTATTGACCTTCAATTGGGCCATTACTACCGATTTCAAACAAATGAAAAGTTATTTGAAACGTAAATTATCGTATGGCGAGCCTAAAAGCCCAAAAATCCTTTGGACAACTTTAATCATCACAAAAATGATTTATGTATCAATTTGGATTGTATTGCCAATAGTTATTGGCATCACTTGGTGGAAAGTATTGATTGGCTTTTTTGTAATGCATTATACCGCAGGACTTATCCTAAGTGTTGTTTTCCAATTGGCTCACGTGGTGGAAGAAACAACTAATCCTCTGCCAAATGAAAACGGAGAAATCGAAAACACTTGGGCGATACACCAATTGTTTACCACAACCAATTTTGCTCCAAAAAATGCCATTGTTAATTGGTATACTGGAGGATTAAACCACCAAATCGAACACCACATTTTCCCAAACATCAGTCATATTCATTACGAAAAAATTGCAAAGATTGTAAAAGAAACTGCTCAAGAATGCAACCTTCCTTACTACGAATACAAAACGATGCGTAGTGCTGTAATTGCACATTTCAAACACTTGAAAGAATTGGGAATGAAACCAGAATTAGCCTAAACTTACTACTGCTAAATTCAACACGAACTAATTACTATTTACTATATAAAATGAATCCACTTTCAGACAGAATTAACAACCTTGCCACTTCGCAAACTTTAGCGATGGCAGCATTAGCAAGAGAATTAAAAGCACAAGGAAAAGATATTATCAGCTTGAGTTTGGGAGAACCAGACTTTAACACGCCTGACTTTATTAAAGAAGCCGCAAAAAAAGCGATAGACGACAACTACAGCACTTATTCTCCAGTTGATGGTTATCAAGATTTAAAAGAGGCCATTTGTAGAAAATTCAAAAGAGATAATGACTTAGATTATAAACCTTCTCAAATTGTAGTTTCTACAGGTGCTAAACAATCGTTGTACAACATTGCTCAAGTAATGTTAAACGATGGTGACGAAGTTATTTTACCAGCACCTTACTGGGTTTCTTATTACGAGATTGTAAAATTATCAGGTGGTGTTCCTGTAGAAGTTCCTACTTCTGTAGAAACCGATTTCAAAATCACACCAGAACAATTAGAAGCAGCCATCACTCCTAAAACAAAAATGATGTGGTTCTCTTCTCCTTGTAACCCATCAGGTTCAGTGTACAACAGAGAAGAATTGACTGCTTTAGCTAAAGTATTAGAAAAGCACCCAAATATTTATGTGGTAGCTGACGAAATCTACGAGCACATCAATTTCTCAGGAACTTTTTGCAGTATTGGGTCTATTCCAGGTATGTTAGAAAAAACCATTACAGTAAACGGTGTAGCAAAAGCATTTGCTATGACAGGATACAGAATTGGATATATTGGAGCGCCAGAATTCATTGCAAAAGCCTGTACAAAAATTCAAGGTCAAGTAACTTCGGGAGCTAACTCTGTAGCACAAAGAGCTACTATTACCGCTGTAGATGCAGACCCAAGCGTATTGAACCATATGGTTCAGGCTTTCCACAGCCGTAGAGATTTAGTAGTAGGTTTATTAAAAGAGATTCCTGGTATCAAAATCAATGTTCCAGAAGGTGCTTTCTACGTTTTCCCAGACGTTTCTTCTTTCTTTGGAAAAACATTAAAAGGAACCGAAATTAAAGACGCAAACGACGTTTCTATGTATCTTTTGGCAGAAGCTTGTGTAGCTACTGTAACAGGAGACGCTTTTGGAAATCCAAATTGTATTCGTTTCTCTTACGCAACTAGCGAAGCTTTATTAACCGAAGCTTTGAAAAGAATCAAAGACGCTTTGGCAGGATAAACCAAAGTTTTATTGTTATAGCAAGCCTCAAGGATTATTTCTTGAGGCTTTTTTTTCTTCATAAAAATTGAATCGCCCTTGTATTAGTTTTTAAAAAAAATCCTCTTGAATTAGAAATCTTAAATATTTTATTAGACCTTTGCAGACTTTTTTTCGCGAACACTCGAAAAGCTAAAGTTGTAATAATGAAGAAGAAAATAGAAATACTAGCGCCCGCCAAAGATTTAATTCACGGTATGGCAGCTATCAATGCAGGTGCCGATGCAGTTTATATTGGCGCTCCTCAGTTTGGTGCCCGTTCAAATGCTCATAATTCGCTTGAAGATGTGGCTGCTTTAGTGCAATATGCTCATTTGTATTATGCTCAAGTTTTTGTGGTTATCAATACGATTTTGTACGACAACGAATTGGAAACCTGTCGCCAAATGATTTGGGAATTGTATGAAATTGGCGTTGATGCCTTAATCGTACAAGATATGGCCATTATGGAAATGGACTTACCTCCTATCGTTTTACACGCAAGTACACAAGCCAATAACCGCGACCCACACAAAATTAAATTCTTAAAAGATGCGGGAATGAAACGCGTGGTTTTGGCTCGTGAATTGAATTTACACCAAATCAAAGAAATCGCCGAAACATCAGATGTTGAACTAGAATTTTTCGTGACTGGAGCACTTTGTGTGTCTTTCAGCGGAAACTGTTATATGAGTGTAGCCAATGGAGAACGTTCTGCCAATCGTGGTTCGTGCGCTCAAAACTGTCGTTTACCCTACAACCTCATCGATGGCAACGGCGAAACGTTAATCAAAAACAGTCACTTACTTTCGATTAAGGATTTTGACGTTTCAGACCAAATACCAAATTTAGTGGAAGCTGGAATTTGCTCTTTCAAAATCGAAGGTCGTTTGAAAGATATCGTGTATGTAAAAAATAACGTTTCGTATTTACGTCAAAAATTAGATGCTTTCTTAGAAGGAGATGGCTATGACAAATACACCAAAGCTTCTTCTGGAACTTGTACTTATACTTTTGATTCCGCTTTGAACAAAACCTTCAACCGTGGATATACCGATTATTTTGTCAACGAAAGACATCAGTCCATTGGTTCTTGGGAAAGTCCAAAATCGAAAGGACAATACATTGGAAAATTGGTTAGAACCATTGGGAATGCCTACGAAATCGAAAACGGCGAATTCCTAAACAACGGAGACGGACTTTGTTTCATCAACGAAAATAATGAAGCTGACGGAATTTATGTCAACAAGGTTGAAAACGGCTTGGCCTATCCAAATGTGTTGAAAGAAATTAAACCAGGAACCTTCATTTATCGTAATAACGATGCGGCTTTCATTAAAGTTGTAGAACGCGAAGACAGTGCGGTTCGAAAAATCAGCACTACTTTATTATTGACCGAAAACGAAAACGGATTTGAATTAATCGCTACAGACGAAGATGGAAATGTAAGCACAGTTCAATTGGCGCATCCAAAAGAAAGAACCAAAAACAACGAATCCATCGAGGCCACTTTCAAAACGAATTTGGCCAAAACAGGATTCACACCTTACAAAGCAGACGAAATCAATATTTTATTTTCAGAAAATTGGTTCTTACCGATATCCAAAATCAACGAGATGAGAAGAACAGTTTACGAACAACTGTCTGAAATTCGATTGAAAAATTACCATCGCGAAGAGCATCAATTGGTAAAAACAGACCATCCTTTCCCTGAAACCAAGCTGGATTTTATGTACAATGTTTCGAACAAACTAGCCCGTAAATTCTACGAACGTCACGGCGTTACCGAAATTGAAAAAGCCTTTGAATTGCAATGGGACCCTGGAAAATCACGTGTAATGACCACGAAATATTGCATCAAATATGAGTTGGAACGCTGTCCAAAATACCATCGCGAAAATATGGACAAAAAAGTAAAAGAACCTTTGGTATTAAAACAAGGCGAATTAGAATACAAACTCAAATTCAATTGCAAGCCCTGCGAAATGGAGATTTGGGAAAAAGACGCCGAATTCGAAATCGAAGAAGATTATTTTCATTAGAATTTAACCGCAAAATGCGCAAAAGATAACGTAAGGTTCGCAAAGAGTTTATTATAAAACCTTTGCGAGCCTTTTTTATTGCAATTACATCTTTTTTTATCTAGAAAACAATAGAACTATTGAAGCAAATTATATTCTCGAAAGCCTAAAATCTGTAGGACTTTTGCCAACTTGCTTTTTAAACAATCTCGAAAAATAAGAATAATCATCGTAGCCTAGAGCAACTGCAATCTCATTTACAGTTAAGCGTTTATCTGTTAACATACGCTTAGCTTCTAAAATCACTCTTTGAACAATAACACTTGTGGTGGTCATTTGTAGAATTTCTTGACAAATTCGATTCAAATGTTTTAGGCTAATATGCAATTCAGACGCATAAAAAGAAGGAGCCTTTTGAGTTCTAAAGTGCCTTTCAATGAGTGCTTCCAAATCTTTAATCTTCCTATTATAAAGATGTGTCTCAACAATGTGAATAGCATTGTATTTCCTTGCTATCTGAATATGAATGATATCCAATACATTTAAAATCACATCTTGTCGCCACTCTTTATCATCTTTTACTTCTTCGACAATTGCCTCAAAATAAGGCAAGATTTTCTTAGATTCAGTGACATCAAAAAGTAGTTCAGGCCGACTATTTAAGGAAGTATAAAAAGCATAATCCTTGATTTGTTTTTGTCTAAAATACAGATTAAACATTTCCTCAGAATAAAAGATGACAAAGCCGTCTATATCTTCACTCAAACTCCAATGATGGATTTGTCCTGGCTTCAAAAAAAACACACTCCCCTTTTGAATAGTAAATATAGAGAAATCAATTTCGTGTGTACCTGAACCTTGAGTAAAAAAAACCAACACATACGAATTATGTCTATGTGGTTCTTCTACAAAGCGGTGTTTTTTTAGGTGGTCTTTAAACGTATTTACATATAAATCCTTATCGATTTGAGACGATAAAAATTTTCGTATTGGGTAAATAGGATATTTTACCATATGCTAAAAATGTCTTTTTTGTGCTATAAGTTGCGAATATAAAGAAAAGTAACAACGGAAGTAAAAATTACCTTTGAAAAAAAAATCCATGCCACATTCTATTTATCACATCCTAAATAACGATTGCCCTCAATGCCGAAAAGGCAAAATATTTGATGAAAGAAACATTTTTTTCAACTTGCATTTTCCTAAAATGCACACCCACTGTTCGAATTGTAATTATAAATTTGAGAAAGAACCTGGATATTTCTTTGGAGCAATGTATGTGAATTATGGAATAAGTGTTGCGCAAGGCATTCTAACTTATCTCATAGCCCATTTGTTTTTCACTGAAAGATTTGACTTAAGAATGATTCCTATAATCGCAGTTGTTCTTATATCTTTATCGCCTTTCAACATTCGTTTGTCAAGAATATTATGGATTTATCTATTTAAAAATTATGCTACCTAAGCCGTAATCCTTCAAAAAACTACTAACTTGCACTTATAATTTTTTTAAATCAAAAATGAGAAAAATAATATTTGCTCTGTTATTAGTCATTTCTGCAAGTAGTAATGCCCAAGAAAAAAAAGAAACGCCTAAGAAACAAATTGTAGAAGCTTCTTGCGGACAATGCCAATTTGGTATGGAAGGAAAAGAGTGCGATTTAGCCGTTCGTATCGACGGAAAATCTTATTTCGTAGATGGTACACATATTGACCAACACGGAGATGCGCACGCCAAAGACGGTTTTTGTGCAGCCGTTAGAAAAGCTGAAGTAATTGGCGAAATCGTAGACAATCGCTTTAAGGTAACGTATTTCAAATTGTTACCCGAAAAAAAGTAAATGGCTTTAATTCTTCAAAATATTGCCAAACACGTAGCCTTAACCCCTGAGGAAGAGGCCTTATTTTTATCCAAAACAACTACACAAAAACACAAAGCCAAATCGGTTTTGTTGCACGCAGGTAAAGTGGCCGATAGTACTTATTTTGTCAATTCAGGGATTTTGAGAAGCTTCAATATCAACGACAATATTATTGAACACGTATTGCATTTTGCCTGTGAAGGCTGGTGGATGGGCGATATGTACAGTTACATTTCTGGAAAACCAGGCAATCTTTTTATAGAAGTACTCGAAGATGCTGAAATAGTTAGCATTACCAAAGAAAACCATCAAGAACTCTATAAAGCCATTCCAAAATTGGAACGCTTTTTCAGAATACTCGCAGAGAATTCTTTAGTAACTCACCAAGAACGCTTAATGGATAATTTGAGCTTGACCGCCGAGGAACGCTTTGAAAAGTTCTGCAAAAAATACCCCACTTTAATTCACAAACTCCCCCAAAAACACATCGCATCTTATATTGGCGTAACACCTGAATTCTTTAGTAAAATGAAGAGTAGGTTATTGAAGAAGTGATTCAGTTTCTTCATATTTTTCAAGAGCACCTATTAAAATCTGCTTCATTCTATTACGCAGACCTGCCGGCTTAAGGACTTCTAGACCTTTTCCAAAACCCAACAAAAGGCGTTCGAATTCATAATTTACAATGATTAACAAATGGATTATTATACTACCATCGGCATTGGTTGTAATAAGGCGCTGCGTAGCATGAAGGGGTTTCGTTATCACATAAGGTGCATTGGTTTTATCGATCCAAAGTTCAATTTTTCTAGCTTGTATTCCCGAATTTACAGTTACTCCAATTGTGTTTTTATAATAACGATCAGCATCGAATACTTCGTCAATATAAGGGGTTTGAAAATCATAATCAATCGCAATTATTCTGTCTAAGGCCAAATTGGTAATAGGTTGTGATTTCTTTTTTCTACCCACCAAAAACCATCTGTTATTAAACTCTTTCAGTATGAATGCGTGAAATAAAAATTCACTTTCCTCTCTAGACTTGAAGGATTTGTAACGTATTTTTAAGACCACTTTCTTAATGATTGCTTGGTACAACTCATCTAAAAAATGCAATCCTTTTAAATTTTCGTTTTTATCTAAATGAATTACGGGTTGTGTATTCGACTTCTCAGCATAAATTTTGTCTTCTAAACGTTGTAAAATATCTGAAACATCATTAAATAAAGAAAAATCCTTGAACTGCTTTAACATCGAAACCGTTTCACTCAACACATTAATATCCGTTTCGGTGAGCGGAATATCAGTTATCGAAAAATCCTCGTCATCGTATTTGTAAAACTTTTTATCATACACCACAATTGGCGCATTGTAGCCCAATTTTTCACTCCGCATCATTTGAATATCCAATTGCAAGGTTCGCTTGCTCACTGGATTTTCTTTGCCTTCATATTCATACAAAGCTTCGCTAACGGCTTCTATCAAATCGTCTAATGACCATTGCCGATACTTATTTTGCAAACATTTGTCAATGGTTTTATAACGGATAAGGGCGTTTTTGGTTTGTGCCATAGTTATGAATATTCAGTGTTTAATACCTAAGATTAAGAAAACTTACTCCTTTTTCATCAAATGTAAAATTTCTTTTTTGCTACGCAAAATAATTGCGCAGTAGTTCTAAAATCTTTGTTCAAGAAATAAAAACGTTCATTGAATTAACATATCAAGCGAGTCTTGTTGGGTGTTTCTGTATAGCACTATTGTAGTATTCGTTTTGCTTTAGCAAATGATGATGTACTATTCAACTTGACTTGAAGGTTTTGGTTGTTTTCCAAAAAACAATCACCACTATGGGTCGTGGGTTCGATTCCCACTCCCGATCGTATCGGGATAGTTCAGTTGGTTAGAACAATAGTTTTGGATACGTAGGTTCGAATCCTACATGCAATTTAGGTTTGCATTTGACAGCGGCTTGTCGCTAACAGACTAAAAATCTGTTTTCCAGAGTTCCATCACTCTCAAAAAAGATGACTATTAAAAATCTTTGGCCTTAGTCAGTTGTATTTGACTTTGTCTCAGAAAAACACATAAGAAAAAGCCTGAAATAGGATTCAATTTCAGTTCCGTTCTTTTGCTTTTGTATTTGATTGCAGCTTACAATAAAAGTCTCAAAAAACAATACAAAACCATTACAATGTAATTGCTATTCAACTTATTTCCGTTTTGGATTATGGATTAAGTCCCAAAGATTTTTTCATTTAAAACAAAAAACAACAACATAAAAATTAAGAAATGATGATCAAAAGAACTACTATCAATGCCTACCAAGTAGGTTTGGTTTTTGAAAAAGGAAAATTAACCAATGTCTTAGAAGCAGGATCTTATTGGATTTTTGGTAACAAAGAAGTAAAAATCTATGAAATGAAACAATCCTTTGTTGCGCCAATAGAAATCAATATTCTATTGAAAAATCAAAAGTTAGCCTCTCTTTTAGATGTGTTTCAAATTGAAGATAACGAAATCGCTTTATACTTTGAAAACGGAATGTTCAAGGAAGTGTTATCCACAGGAAGATATGCTTTTTGGAAAGGATATATAGAAAACACCTTTATAAAAGCAGATGTATCTAAAACAGCAATAACAGAAAACATCAAAATTGCTTTATTAGAAAATAATAAAGTAAGACCATTCGTTAGAAAATTTGAAGTAGCCAACTTTGAAAAAGGACTACTCTTTGAAAACGGAACCTTTGTAAAAGAAGTACAAGCAGGCACCTATTACTTTTGGAACAACGCTATAAAAGTTGAAATAAAAAACATAGATACCAGACAGCAACAAATGGAAATTTCTGGACAAGAATTACTAACCAAAGACAAAGCCACCTTGCGAATCAACTTTTTTGTAAGATATCAAGTGATTGATATTGTCAAAGCATTAGTCAACAATAAAGAGTTTGAAAAACAATTGTATATCATAATGCAATTGGCAATCCGAGCCTTTGTTAGTAGCTTTACTTTAGACGAATTATTGACCAGAAAAGAGACCATTTCAAAAGAAATTGTAGCTCAAGTAACAGCCAAAATCAATGATTTAGGTTTAGCTGTTGCTGACGCAGGTATTCGAGATATTATTTTGCCAGGTGATATGAAAGAAATCATGAACCAAGTCTTAGTTGCCGAGAAAAAAGCGCAAGCCAACAGTATTATGCGACGCGAAGAAACCGCAGCAATGAGAAGCATGTTGAATACCGCCAAATTAATGGAAGACAACGAAATGTTATGGAAATTGAAAGAAATGGAATATGTAGAAAAAATTGCTGATAGAATTGGGCAAATTACCATTTCTGGTAGCGGAAACATTATTGGTCAATTGAAAGAAATTTTCGTAAAATAAATCAGCTACGCAAAATAATTACGCAGTAGCATAGACATCTTTGCGTAGCAATTATAATCAACCTGATGGCTTCATCGGAAAGTCATCAGGTTCACAAAAGCAATAAAAATGAAAACACCCATAACAGGAAACGATATAAAAGCATTAGGATTCCCCGAAGGAAAAACAATCGGAATCGCTTTAAAAATAAACAGCAAAAGAAATGGATTCACAAGAGATGAAATGATAGCACATTTCAAAAATGTATTAGAAACTCCAGAACACTATGTAGAGGATACAATTTTCAGACCATTAGCTATCGCACTAATTGAGAAAGCCAATGAAAAACCAGAAGATTTCATCGCTCTAAACCAAAATCCAATTGCGTATTCCGCTTATGGATTAGAACATATCGAAGAAGGCGCCAGAAAACAAATGGAAGTCGCGATGAAACTTCCCGTTACCGTTGCAGGTGCTTTAATGCCAGATGCGCATCAAGGTTACGGATTGCCTATTGGCGGAGTCTTAGCCACCAAAAATGCCATTATTCCGTATGGTGTCGGAGTCGATATTGGGTGCAGAATGGCATTGTCGGTCTATGATATTCCAGAGGCTTTTTATTATGAGAACGAAGCAAAATTCAAAAGAGAATTGATCGCTCATACTAAGTTTGGTGCAGGACATGGCTTTCATGGACAATACAAATCAGATCATGCAGTTTTAGAAAATGATACTTTCAATGAGATTCCGTTTGTGAAAAATTTAAAAGACAAAGCTTGGTCGCAATTGGGTTCTTCTGGTGGTGGAAACCATTTTGTGGAATTTGGAATTATCGAGTTTGAACAAGACGATGTCCTTTTGAATATTCCAAAAGGCAAGTATGTGGCTTTGCTAACACATTCTGGTTCACGTGGAATGGGCGCAACCATTGCGGGACAGTATACCAAAATGGCCAAAGAAGTTTGTAAACTTCCAGAAGTGGCAAAAAACTTGGCCTATTTAGACCTAAATTCCCAATTGGGTCAAGAATACTGGCTAGCTATGAATTTGGCAGGCGATTATGCCTCTGCTTGTCACGAAATCATCCATAGGAAAATGCAGCACGCTCTAGGCGCAGAAGTTTTGACAAAAGTCGAAAACCACCACAACTTTGCTTGGAAAGAAATCTGGAATGGTGAAGAAGTAAATGTGCATAGAAAAGGAGCCACACCCGCAGCAAAAGGCGTGATGGGAATTATTCCAGGAAGCATGACCGCGCCAGGATTTTTGGTAAGAGGAAAAGGCGAGGAAAATGCCATCAACTCGGCCTCACACGGTGCTGGTAGACAAATGAGCCGTACCCAAGCCATCAAAACCATCACCACAAACCAAATGCAAACTATTCTGAAAGACCAAGGTGTAACACTTATTGGTGCAGGACTAGACGAAGCACCAATGGCTTATAAAGACATTCATCAAGTAATGGCTGCACAACAAGAACTGGTTGAGGTTGTAGCAAAGTTTACCCCAAAAATGGTACGAATGGCTGATGACGGAAGTAGAGAAGATTAGTTTTAAAAGACAAATTCGCATCTCTTTTTTGCGAATTTGTCTTTTATTATTTGTTAATTTATAATATGACTGTCCGTAACTCATACCAACAGTCTAAATAATGACAATATACTTTGCGTCTCTGCGCCTTTGCGTGAAATTTGGCTCGCAAAGTCGCGAAGACGCAAAGATCATAAAGGATCATATTTGTGAAAAACATTCAACAACTAATTTATTCTGTGGAATGGTACTAGTCACGGATAGTCATAATTTATAAAATAGAAATGAAAGATAAAATCCTCCATAAATTACAACAAATAGAACACGAAAAAGACGTAACCCTACTGTATGCTGTAGAATCTGGCAGTCGTGCTTGGGGCTTTGCCTCGCCCGATAGCGATTATGACATACGTTTTATATACCGCCACGATTTGGATTATTACCTCTCGCTTTGGAAACAACCCGATGTGATTGAGTTCATGACCAAAGACGATTTAGACGGTAGCGGTTGGGATTTACGGAAAACCGTACAATTATTAGCCAAAAGTAATCCATCTTTGCTAGAGTGGCTGTACTCTCCGGTGGTGTATTATGAAAATGAGGCGTTTGCTACCCAAATGCGTGCTTTGGCCAAAGACTGCTTCTCGCCTATCGCCTGTTTGCACCATTATTTGGGCACAGCCAAAAAATTCATGACCGTATGCGAGCAAGATGAGGTAAAACTAAAAAGTTATTTTTATGCGTTACGCACCGCCTTAGCCGGAAAATGGATCATAGAAAACAACAGCTTTCCGCCCGTTGCTTTTACCGAATTGCTGCCCATTGCGCCACAAAACATACAAGAAAAAATAAAAGAATTAATGCAACTCAAAGCCCACCAAGACGAAAGTTACCTACACCCAAAAGAAACCCTGATCACTGATTTTTTGATGGAAACAGTACAATTTAATCAGGAACATGCGAGTGGATTGGGAAGTGGAAAAAAAATGGCGGAGGAGTTGGATGAGGTTTTTAGGGAGTTTATAAAATAGAAAAGTTATGAAAATAGAATCAATTAAAATTAAAAATTTTAGACTACTAGATAATATAAACATTAATCTAGAAGATGATCTAACACTGATAGTTGGTAAAAATAATACAGGAAAAACTTCATTATTTGAGGTTATCAACATTTTTACCCAACAAGGTTACGAATTCAAGTTTGAAGACTTTTCGCAAAAAACTTATAAAATTTTCGAACGGTTAAATACATTTTTTGGAGAGTATTATCAAAAAGATAAAAATGAAGTAAGGAAAAACAAATCTGAATTACTTATTTCAAATGCAATTCCAAAAATTCAATTGGTTCTAAAAATCGTTTATGACAAACAAAATGACTCATTAATACATCTAAGTGAATTTATAACTGATTTAGATGAAAATAAAAATGAGGCTTCTATATTATTAAGTTATGAGCGTAAAGAAAGTTTAAATCTTTTTAAATCATTTCTTGAAAATGCTCTAAAATCACTTGCACCATTAAAACCTGATAAATTTATCTTTTCGCCCATCCTTAAAATTT
>ERZ650300.196-NODE-196-length-34234-cov-18.173849_pt1 | contig 34234 bp, 25 predicted proteins | sample MGYA00376236_ERZ650300 | MGnify/ENA primary metagenome ERZ650300 (study PRJEB26733, sample SAMN07839303) | wastewater metagenome | biome: urban; feature: wastewater treatment plant; material: waste water | place: USA: North Carolina | collected 2016-04-28 ...
GGGGCAGGATGGTGTTGCCCAGGGACTTGCTCATCTTGCGGCCTTGCTGGTCGACGGTGAAACCGTGGGTCAGCAGCGCCTTGTAGGGCGGGTGGCCGTCGATGGCGCAGCCGGTGAGGAGCGACGAGTGGAACCAGCCGCGGTGCTGGTCGGAGCCTTCGAGGTACAGGTCGGCGCGCGGGCCGGTGGCGTGGCCGTCATTGTGGGAGCCACGCAGCACATGCCAGTGGGTAGTGCCGGAGTCGAACCATACGTCCAGCGTGTCGCTGATCTTTTCGTACTGGGCGGCTTCGTCACCCAGCAGCTCGGCGGCGTCGAGCTTGAACCAGGCGGCGATGCCTTCCTGCTCGATGCGCTTGGCGACTTCTTCCATCAATTCGACGGTGCGCGGGTGGAGTTCGCCAGTCTCGCGGTGGAGGAAGAACGGGATCGGCACGCCCCAGTTACGCTGGCGCGAGATGCACCAGTCGGGACGGTTGGCGATCATGGCGTGCAGGCGGGCCTGGCCCCAGGACGGGAAGAACTGGGTGGCATCGACGCCGCCAAGGGCGAGCTCACGCAGGCTGGGGCCGCCGTTGGGCTTGATATCCATGCCTACGAACCACTGGGCGGTGGCGCGGTAGATCAGCGGCGTTTTGTGGCGCCAGCAGTGCATGTAGCTGTGGCTGATCTTTTCGTGGGAGAACAGCGCGCCCACTTCCTGCAGCTTTTCGACGATGACCGGGTTGGCCTTCCAGATGTGCAGGCCGCCGAAGAAGGGCAGGGATTCGGCATAGACGCCGTTGCTCTGCACCGGGTTGAGGATGTCGTCGTTGGTGAAGCCGTTGGCCTTGCAGGAGTTGAAGTCGTCCACGCCATAGGCCGGGGCCGAGTGGACGATGCCGGTACCGGCATCGAGGCCCACGTAGTCGGCCACGAAGACCGGCGAGACGCGGTCGTAGAACGGGTGGCGGAAGGTGATGCGGTCGAGCTTGTCGCCGTTGGTCTTGGCGACGATCTTGCCCTCGAGGCCGAAGCGCTTGAGGCTGGATTCGGTGAGCTCGGCCATCAGCACCAGCAGGCCGCGGGGGGTGTCCACCAGCGCGTATTCGTGCTCGGGATGGACGTTGAGGGCCTGGTTGGACGGAATCGTCCAGGGCGTGGTGGTCCAGATCACCGCGTAGGCGTCCTTGCCGGCAGGCAGGGCGGCGAGGCCGAAGGCGGCGGCGAGCTTTTCGGGCTCGGCGCAGACGAAACCCACGTCGATGGCGGGGCTCTGCTTGTCCTGGTATTCGACCTCGGCCTCCGCCAGCGCCGAGCCGCAGTCGAAACACCAGTTGACGGGCTTGAGGCCCTTGAACACCCAGCCGCGTTTGACCATCTCGGCCAGCGCCCGCACTTCGCCGGCTTCGTTGGCGAAGTTCATGGTCAGGTAGGGATTGTCCCAGTCTCCGAGTACGCCGAGGCGGATGAATTCCTTCTTCTGCACCGCCACTTGTTCGGTGGCATAGGCCCGGCACAGTTCGCGCACCTTGTCGGCGGGCAGGCCCTTGCCGTGGGTGACTTCGATCTTGTGTTCGATGGGCAGGCCGTGGCAGTCCCAGCCCGGCACGTAGGGCGCGTCGAAGCCGGCCAGGGTTTTGGAGCGGACGATGATGTCCTTGAGGATCTTGTTGAGGGCATGGCCCAGGTGCAGGTTGCCGTTGGCGTAGGGCGGGCCGTCGTGCAGGATGAACTTGGGCCGGCCGGCGGAGGCCTTGCGGATTTTTTGATAGAGCTTGCGCTGCTGCCAGCCGGCGATCCATTTGGGTTCGCGCTTGGCGAGGTCGCCGCGCATCGGGAAGGGCGTGTCGGGCAGGTTCAGGGTCTGGCGGGTTTCGGACATGGTCGGTGAGCTGCCTGTGAATTCAGAGGGGATTCTGTGCGAAATAGGCCCGCGCCCGCTCGGCGTCGCGGGCGATCTGGGCGGTGAGGGCTTCGAGGGTGTCGTAGCGTTCTTCGTCGCGCTGTTTGGCGAGGAAGTTCACCCGCAGGTGGGCGTCGTAGCAGTCGGCGGTCCAGTCAAAGAGGTGCACTTCGAGGCTCGGCCGGCCGGCGTCGTTGATGGTGGGGCGCACGCCGACGCTGGCGACGCCGGGCCACGGACGGTCGGTCAGGCCATCCACACTCACGGTGTAGATGCCCATCAGCGGCGGGCTGCGGTGCTTGAGCTGGATGTTGGCGGTGGGAAAGCCGATGGTGCGGCCGATCTTGTCGCCGTGCATGACCCGTCCGCTGATGCTGTAAGGGCGGCCGAGCAGGCGGGCGGCGTGGGGCATGTCGCCGTCGGCCAGGGCGGCACGCACGGCCGAACTGGAGACGCGTTCGCCTTCGTGGTCGACGGTGTGCATCGATTCGACGCCGAAACCGACTTTTTTGCCGGCGGCCTGGAGCATCGCGAAATCGCCTTGACGGCCCTTGCCGAAGCGGAAGTCGTCGCCGATCAGCACGTGGCGCACGCCGAGGCCGTGGCAGAGCACGTCTTCGATGAACTGTTCGGCGGTGAGTCCGGCCAGACCGGCATTGAAACGGCCGATGTAGAGGCGATCGACGCCCTGGGCTTCGAGCAGGCGGATTTTTTCGCGCAGGGAAGTGAGGCGGCGCGGGCGGTTTTCGTGGGTGAAATATTCCCTGGGGTGCGGCTCGAAAGTCAGCACCGCCGAGGGGAGTCCGGTGGCCTGCGCTTTTTCGGTCAGCTTTGCCAGCAGCGCCTGATGACCGCGGTGCACGCCATCGAAGTTGCCGATGGTGAGTACGCAGCCATGTGCGGCTCGCTTGGGGATTCCACGGAAAACCTGCATGGGGCGGATTTTGGGCAAAGGCACGATTATAGCGGCAAGGCGCGGGCGGGCGAAGCCGCCGCCCGCGCTGGGGCAGGATCAGGCGCCTTGACCGGCGCGTTCCCGGTGGAAGCGGGCGACGTAGTCGGTCAGCGTGCCGGCGGCGATGGCGTCGCGCAGGTCGCGCATGAGCTGCTGGTAGTAGTGGAGATTATGGATGGTGGCCAGCCGCGCACCGAGGATCTCGTTGAGCCGGTTGAGGTGGTGCAGGTAGCCCCGCGAGAAGTTGCGGCAGGTGTAGCAGTCGCAGGATTCGTCGAGCGGACGGGTGTCGGTCTTGTGGCGGGCGTTGCGGATCTTGATGTCGCCGTGACGGGTGAACAGCCAGCCGTTGCGGGCGTTGCGGGTGGGCATCACGCAGTCGAACATGTCGATGCCGGCCTGCACCGAAAAGACGATGTCCTCCGGTGTGCCGACGCCCATCAGATACCGCGGCTTGTCGGTGGGCAGGCGCGGCGCGGTGTGGTGAAGGATGCGCTGCATGTCTTCCTTCGGTTCGCCTACCGACAGTCCGCCGATGGCGTAGCCGTTGAAGCCGATCTCTTCCAGCCCGGCGAGGGATTCGTCGCGCAGGTTTTCGTACATGCCGCCCTGAACGATGCCGAACAGGGCATTGGTGTTTTCGAGGCGGTCGAACTCGTCGCGGGACCGGCGCGCCCAGCGCAGGGACATGCGCATGGAGTCGGCGGCCTCCGGCACGCTGGCGGGGTAGGGCGTGCATTCGTCGAAGATCATCACGACGTCGGAGTTGAGCGTCTTCTGGATGCGCATCGATTCCTCGGGCGTGAGAAAGAGCTTGTCGCCATTGACCGGGGAGTTGAAGCGCACCCCTTCTTCGCTGATCTTGCGCAGGGCACCCAGCGAGAAGACCTGAAAGCCGCCCGAGTCGGTGAGGATGGGCCCGTCCCAGGCCATGAACTGATGCAGGCCGCCGAAGGCTTCCATGACTTCAAGCCCCGGGCGCAACCAAAGGTGGAAGGTGTTGCCGAGGCAAATCTGTGCGCCGATGTCGCGCAGATCCTGGGGCGAGATGCCTTTGACCGTGCCGTAGGTGCCGACCGGCATGAAAGCGGGAGTGTCCACGGTGCCGTGGTTGAGTGTGAGGCGGCCGCGGCGGGCCGCGCCGTCGGTGGCAAGGAGTTCGTATTTCATGCGGGATTGTGAGTGAGGAACATGGCGTCGCCGTAGCTGAAGAAGCGGTAGCGCTGGGCGATGGCGTGGGCGTAGGCATTGCGGATGGCGCCCATGCCGGCAAAGGCCGAAACGAGCATCAGCAGGGTGGATTTTGGCAAATGGAAATTGGTGATGAGCGCGTCGGCCACGTTGAAGCGGTAGCCGGGCAGGATGAACAGGTCGCTTTCGGCTTCGCCTGCCTTAATGTGGCCTTCGCGGGCGGCGGATTCGAGGGCGCGCATGCTGGTCGTGCCGACGCACACCACGCGTTTGCCGGCCGCCTTGGTGGCGGCGATGGCGTCGACGGTGGCCTGAGGCACGAAGTAGGCTTCGGTGTGCATCCGGTGCTCGGAAAGGTCGTGCACGCGTACCGGCTGGAAGGTGCCGGCGCCGACGTTGAGGGTGACGAAGGCGCTATTGATACCTTGTTCGGCGAGGTTGGCGAGCAAGGCTTCGTCGAAATGCAGCCCCGCCGTCGGCGCCGCCACCGAGCCGGGATTGCGGGCGAAGACGGTTTGGTAGCGGGATTCGTCGGCATTGCCGGCCGCCCGTTCGATGTAGGGCGGCAGGGGCAGGCGTCCGTGGCGTTCGAGCAGTACGACGAGGTCTTCGTCGGTCGGAAAGCGCAGGTGGAAGAATTCGCCGACACGACCGATCACCTCGACATCGAGGGCGTCTTCGAGATGCAGCCGGCAACCCGGCTTGGGCGATTTGCTGGCGCGCACCTGGGCGAGCGCTTCGTGGGCGCCGAGCGGACGCTCGACCATCACCTCGACCTGGCCGCCGGTGTCCTTGGTGCCGAAGAGACGGGCGTGGATGACCCGCGTGTCGTTGAAAACCAGTAGGTCGCCGGGGGCGAGCAGGGTGGGCAAATCGGAAAAATGCAGATCCGTGAGCGGCGGCCCAACCTGCAGCAGACGGCTGTCGGTGCGGCGGTCGAGCGGTGCCTGGGCGATCAGTTCTTGGGGGAGCGGGTAATCGAAATCGTCGAGAGTCCAGGCCATGAGTTGATGCAATGAAAAGATTCGTAGATAATGCGGCGCTTCCCATGCCGGGATGGCGGAATCGGTAGACGCAGCGGATTCAAAATCCGCCGCCGCAAGGTGTGAGGGTTCGAGTCCCTCTCCCGGCACCAATAAAATCAATGGGTTAGAAAATTGTAGCAAAAAATGGGCTGGTTTTTCCGTTTTTGGCGCAAATTTGCCCCGATTGATCGACAGGCCCGCAGTGGCCGAACAGGCGAGTCCTGCTGCATCTTGTAAGTTCGGCAAGGCCCAAGACACTCCCAATATTCCGGATTCTTCCATGGCTCTCGATCCCAAAGCCAAGGCCTTGCTCGACATGGTTTACCGCGTCGGGGCGCCGCGCTTTCACGAGTTGGATGTGCATCAGGCCCGCCGCTCCTTCGAAAAACTCCACTTCGCGCTGCGCCCGGAGTTGCCGGCAGTCTCTTCGGTGACCGATGTGCCGATTCCCGGCATTCATGCGCATCACGGGGTGATCTTGAGCCGCCTGTATCGTCCCCTCGCCGCAGGGCCGGACGATATCCTGCCGGTCACTTTTTATTTTCATGGCGGCGGCTGGTGTGTCGGCGATATTTCCAGCTATGACGCCTTGTGCCGCGAGCTGGCCAACTACAGCGGCGGTGCGGTGTTGTCGGTGGATTACCGGCTGGCGCCGGAGCATCCCTTTCCAGGCGCGGTGGACGATGCGCTGCATGCGGTCAGCTGGAGCCTTGCCAACGCCGCACTGCTCGGCATCGATGCATCGCGCTTTGCGCTTGCCGGCGACAGCGCCGGCGGTACTTTGAGTACCGTGACCGCGCTGCAGCTACGCAACTCGGGCGGTCCGCAGGCTGCGCTACAGCTCCTGATCTATCCGTGCACCGACATTCTCAGCCAGCGTCCGTCGCGTCGCGCCTATGCTTCCGGGTTTTTCCTGGATACCGAGAGTCTGGCCTGGTTTTTTGACAAATATCTGCCCAACGACGACGACTGGAAGGACTGGCGCGCGTCTCCGCTTCTGGCCGATCGCTTTGACGGTCTCCCGCCGGCGACCTTCATCATCGCCGGTTGCGATCCGCTTGCCGATGATTGCAATGCCTATGCCGAAGCGCTCCGTGCGGCCGGCGTGCCGGTAACGGTCCATGAGTTCGAGGGGATGGTGCATGGCTTCTTCACCCTCGGGAAGATGTTCCCGCAGGCCGGAGAGGCGGTCGAGAAGGCAGGTTTGGCGCTGCGTTCGGCGCTGGGACAATAGGCGGACTTTGCCGCGCTTCGCCCGGACCGCGCAAAGCGCGGTTCTGTCGGTGGTGTCCAGGGCTGGCGCCAGGCGCCTAGATGCAAACGAAGCTGACGACCTGTGGGCTGTTGGCGCAACTGCGTCCAAGGGCGAACTGACCTCGGCCGCGCAGGACGACTTCTTCCCGGGATAGAAGAAACTCGCGCTCGCCTTCGATCTGTACGAAGGTGCCGTTGCTGCTGCGGTCGATCAGCACGAATTTGTCCCCGCGCAGTTCGATTGCGGCATGCCGGCGGGACGATTGGGTGTCGCCGACGACCAGATCGGCGGCCGGATCGCGGCCGATCTGTGCGCTTGGCTTGGTGGAGTTGAGCACCAGGGAGATCGAATCGAGGTAGAGGCGCAGTTCAGGCTCGGTTTCGAGCAGGAAGTGGTCGCTTTGGACGATGGTCAGTTCGCCGACCGCTTCGCACATCAGTTCGCACAGTTCTACCGGCCGGGAGAGCCCGCGGATGACCCGTGGCGGGAGCGCATGAAGGACCGAGCGCCATTCCGGCCCGAGGCGGCGGGCCGTTTCGGCCGAGGTGATCGCCTTGCCCGGCGACGCGAGTTCGGCAAGCCGTGCCGCGAAATTGACCGTTTCTCCGAAGACGTCGGTGCCGCTGACGACGACCGGTCCGAAGTGAAAGCCGATCCTTACTGCGAGCCGTTGCTGCTCCGGCGCGTAAGGAAGCTCTTTGAGGGTCTGGTGAATGGCGAGTGTGGCGTCGGCGGCGCTGTCGGCATCGTTGAAGACTGCCATGAGCCCGTCGCCGGTATGTTTGACGACGCGGCCGCGTTTTGTTTCAACGACGATGCGCATCGCGCGGATGCTGCGATCCACCAACTCGAATGCCGAGGTGTCGCCCACGCGCTGATATAGCTGTGTGCTGCCGACCAGGTCGGCAAACAGGACAGCGCATTCTTTGGCGGGATGGGAGGATTCCGACATCTGGATTCGGGAGGCTTCGAAGGCGTGATTTTAGCGGACTCTGTGACATTTTCCGCAGGGGTGAAGGTAACAAATTTTCCCTCGGTTCGCTCCGCCGCCTGTCGGGTTGGCCGAGTTCGACGGGCGGCGCCCGCATTTCTTGTATTTTCCTTGATTTAAACAGCGTCAACCGCAGCCTCTCAGTGGGATAATGCTCCGTTAAGCCACATTTCAGTTCGTGGTCCCCTTATTGGCGTGTTCACGTCTGTCTGGAAGGAGTTTCATGAAACGAGTTGATGATTTCCGTCTGCGCTTTGGCAAGCAGGAGCTAGTGCCCATTGTGATCGGAGGCATGGGGGTGGATATCTCCACTGCAGATCTGGCGCTGGTGGCTGCGCGTCTGGGCGGGATCGGTCACATCTCGGATGCGATGGTCAAAACGGTGGCGGATCGCCGCTTCAATACCAAGTACGTGAAGGAAAAGCTCAAACAGTACAAGTACAACGTCGCCAATACCGACAAGTCGGTGGTGCAGTTCGATCTTGGCCAGCTAGCCGAAGCGACCAAGCTGCATGTGGGCAAGACCATGGAGGCGAAGCGTGGTTCGGGCATGATCTTCGTCAATTGCATGGAAAAGCTGACCATGAATGCGCCGAAGGAAACGCTTCGCGTGCGACTGGCCAGCGCGCTCGATGCGGGTGCCGACGGCATCACGCTGGCGGCCGGCCTGCACCTCGGTTCGTTTGCGTTGATCGAGGATCATCCCCGTTTCCGTGACGCCAAGCTCGGCATCATCGTGTCCTCCTTGCGTGCGTTGCAGCTTTTCCTGCGCAAGAGCGCGCGAACCAACCGTTTGCCCGACTACGTGGTGGTTGAAGGTCCGCTGGCCGGTGGTCACCTGGGGTTTGGCATGGATTGGGCGCAGTACGATCTGGCGACTATCGTTGCGGAGATCAAAGCGTGGCTGGTGGCCGAGAAGCTCGATATTCCGCTGATTCCCGCCGGCGGCATCTTCACCGGCAGCGATGCTGCAGCTTTCCTCGAAAACGGCGCTGCGGCGGTTCAAGTGGCTACACGTTTTACCGTCACGGAAGAATGTGGTTTGCCTGCGAACGTGCAGCAGCATTACTTCAAAGCCAGCGAAGAAGAAATCGTCGTCAACCAGATATCGCCGACCGGCTATCCGATGCGGATGTTGATCGGTAGTCCTGCCATCGGTTCAGGGATTCGCCCGAATTGTGAAGCCTATGGTTATTTGCTCGACAGCAACGGCAATTGCTCCTACATCCAGGCATACAACCGCCAAGTGGAACTCCATCCCGGTGCCAAAAAGATCTCGGTCATGGAGAAGACCTGCATGTGTACCCACATGCGTAATTTCGATCTCTGGACTTGCGGGCAATACACCTATCGTCTGAAAGATACGTCGCGCAAGGGCGAGGACGGCAATTACCAGATCCTCAGCGCCGAACACGTTTTCCACGACTACCAGTACAGCACTGACAACAAGATCGCGCTGCCGGACTAAGCGGTAGCGACGTCAGACAAAGAGCCCGGCTGCGTGCCGGGTTTTTCTTTCCGCGATCAGGACTATTCGCCCCCTTGCCTTTTTCTGGTGGCAGCTTCTGCCATTTTGCGATGGCGCTTCACAAGGAGGGAGGGCCATGTCAGCGAATCGGATCAAGGGGCAGCCGGGGCAGGCGGCAGCTGGCCTTCTCAAGTATTTTGGGGTCGAGAAAATGAGAATGAATTTGAAGGTTCCGTTTGCGGAAAAGGACGAAGCCAAGATGCTGGGAGCCCGATGGGATGCGGCCAGGAAAATCTGGTACGTCGAGGGCAAGGCGGATATGGCCGCTTTTGCGCGATGGGCGCCGACACCCCACGACGGTTCGACGATTGTTGTGCCGCGGCAGAGCGGTGTGCAGGCCAATAAGCGGGAGGCGACCAGCAAGGTCATCGTGGGTAGCGCTTACGTTGCGCAGCAGCGTGTCTGCGAGTGTCTGCCGTGGGAGGTTTGCGATAAGTGTGAATCGACGGCCTTGTCCCGCTGAGCAGGACATCGTGCATCGATCGAATCGATCGCCCGGCTGATTTTTGCGGCCTTGTCTTCCGATGGGCCATGAAAAGACGGATTGCTAGTCGTCGCGGCTCGGTTCTATTGTTGCGACGGCCATAGCTGTTGCCACGAATCGGAAGATATGGAGTCTTCCGGGCTGCGGGTTGGGGCTTTCGCTGTCTGGAACGATGCCCGTCGAAGACGCGCAGGTTTTCCTTTACGCGCAGAGCCGAGCGTCTCTGTCTTGGTTCCGCCGCCAGTCTTTCAGGCGTCGATCGTCCGCGGGATGTCGAGCGGTTCAGCGTGAATTTTCCGCCCGCGCCAATGCGGAAACGGGGAGAAGGCCGGCCGTTGATCCGGCAGTCACTTCGGCAATCCGGGGCGTTTTCCGTTGGCGGCGATGAACGCTTCGTGGGCAAGCGCCCATCGCCGTCAGTCAGGGCGCTCAAGGCACGGCCCTGTTTGCGCTGGGCGAGCGGCCGATCGTCGCGAGTTCAGAAGGCTGTCGTCGGCGTCGGTCTGGATGGTGCTCCGGCTAGAGGACGTAGTGCAGAACGGTGACGTAATGGCAGGTGCTGCCGCCGAGCACGAACAGATGCCAGATGCCGTGGGCGTGGGTGAGACGCGTGTCGAGTATGTAGAACACGATTCCGACGGTGTAGAGGAGCCCGCCCGCCGCGAGCCAAGCGAAGCCCGCCGAGCCGAGTGCGTTGAGCAAGGGGATGAGGGCGACCAGCACCAGCCAGCCCATCAGCACGTAAATGATCACGGACAGGATGCGCTCGCCCTTGTTCTTTCGGAGTTCCTGGAGAATGCCGAGGGTGGCGAGACCCCAGACTACGCCGAGGATGGACCAGCCCCAGGGGCCGCGCAGCGTGACCAGACAGAAGGGCGTGTAGGTGCCGGCAATGAGCAGATAGATGCTGTGGTGGTCCAGTTCGCGCAGGATGTCTTTCGCCCGTCCGCGCAGGCTGTGATAGAGCGTCGACGCGCCGTAGAGCAGCACCAGTGTGGCGCCGTAGATCGACGCGCTTACGACCTTCCATGCGTCGCCGCCCGTGGCCGCTGGCACGATCAGTTGAATGCCGCCGATCACCGCCAGTACGGTGCCGACGAGGTGGGTCCAGGCGTTGAGTTTTTCACCTTTATACATTGATATTGAATCCATTTCCGTCCCGGCGCCGCATCTTCGGACCCGAAGACGCCGACCCGGGGCTACTTGAGTGAGGCCATCAATCTGGCGTTTGGTTCGATCCGGCGTCCATTTCGCCGCAATGGGCCAGGATGAATGACCGGGCGATGTCGCGCAGCGCCACGGCGGCGGCAAAGGCATCCTTGGCTGAGGCGGGCGGATAGGCGGGTTCGCCGATGGCTATGGAGATGGCGCTGTGTCGAGGCAGCCGCTGGCCGTCGCGAAGCAGTGTGCGGGCTCCGCGGATGGCGACCGGTAGCACCGGAACGCCGGCGCTTACGGCGGCCGCAAAGGCGCCGAGTCGAAAAGGCATCAATCCGGCCCGTCGGGTGAACGTGCCTTCCGGAAAAAAGCCCATCGAAATGCCGGCTTTCACCGTTTCCGCGAGCCGCCGGGCGTCCTCGACGCTCTGCCGGGCGTCGAATCGCTCGACGAATTGGGTTCCCAGCCCGCGCAGATAGAGGCGGGTCAGTGCCGACTCGAGCAGCTCTCGCTTCGCGACGAAGCGGAAGGGCGGGGGAAGGGCGGCACACAGGACGAGGACGTCCATGTAGCTGGCGTGGTTGGCGACGAGCACGCAAGGTCCGGCTGGAAGATGCTCCAGGCCGCTCACCGTGAGAGGAATGCCGGCCAGCTGCAGCAGGGTGCGCGACGCAAAACGGTTCACTTGCCATGCGATGGACGGGCGTGGCGCCATCGCAGTCAGCAGCCAAGCCGGTACGGCGATCAACGCGAACAGCAGCAGCACGTAGATTCCGTAGAGTAACCGGGCTGCGGCCGCCGCCGTCTGCCGCATCTGGGGCAAAACGGAACCGGCAATCAGGCGGACGATCTGCCACCAGGCGGCATGAGTGCGAACGCCGATGCGACCGCTTTCGTACAGATCGCGACAGGCCGCACGGCGAATCTTGCCGCTGGAGGTTTTGAGAACGGTCTGAGGCGGCGCCAGCACCACTTGGTCTGGGGGCTCGCCGAGGGTTGCGACGGTGATGTCGATGAGCTGCGCACGCAGGGCGTCCCGCCGCGCCACGTCGGATTCCTTGGTTTCCGCGAGGACGATCAGGCGTTCGGTTCCGCTGTCCGGGTCCGGGCTGCCGAACACGGCGACGCAGCCGCGGCGGATGCCGGAGATGCTGCCGACGGCGTTTTCGAGCTCATGTGGATAGATATTGCGTCCGCCGCGAATGATGATGTCCTTGACCCGGCCGGTGAGGTGAATCTCGCCATTGGCGGAGTAGGCGCGGTCGCCGGTATCGAGCCAGTCGCCGTCGAACAGGCGCTGCGTTTGCCCGGGATTGCGGAAATATCCAGCGGTGGCCGAGGGGCCCTTGAATTCCAGTCGGCCCTCGATCCGCTCACCCACTTCACGGCCCAGCGCGTCGACAATCCTCACCGCGTGGCCCGGCAACGGGCTGCCGCAGGAGACGAAGCTCAGGGCCGACGGGTCGTCGGGCGAGGCGGGGATGGCGTTGCCGCTGCTGCTGAATGTGTCGCGGCGCACGCGGTCGATGCGCGGTCCGCGCCCGAGCGGGGGCGACAGGAGTCCGACAGTGGATTCGGCCAGCCCATAGACAGGGGTCATTGCTTCGGGTCGGAAGCCATAGGCGGCGAAGCGCTGGCCGAAGCGCTGCATCGTTTCAGGGATCACCGGCTCTGCGCCGTTGGCGGCGATGCGCCAGGAGCTTAGATCGAGCCCCTCGATGTCGGCATCTACAATGCGCTTGACACATAGTTCGTAGGCGAAATTCGGCGCGGCGGAGAGGGTGCCGCGATAGTGTTGGATGGCTCGCAGCCAGCGTTCGGGGCGGGCGAGGAAGCTGAGCGGCGACATCACCACCAGCGGGACTCCAAAATAGAAGCTGGTAAGCCAGGCGCAGATCAGCCCCATGTCGTGATAGAGCGGCAGCCAGCTGACGAAGACATCGTTTGGAGCGAGATCGGTCGCTTGTCCGATGGCACGGATATTGGCCAGCAGGTTGGCGTGGGTGAGCACCACGCCCTTCGGGTCTCCCGTGCTGCCGGAAGTGTATTGAATGAAGGCGGTGTCGAGCGGGCGGATGGCGACCGGCCGTGGCACGCCTCCGCCGGCGATCAGCTCGGGTACGGTGGCGATGCGGCGTAGTCCGCCGACATGTGCTTCCAGCAAGCGGGCGACGGCTCGCGCCTCGGGCACGGTGACGAGCATCGCGGCTTGGGCATTGGCCAGAATGCCCGCGTGGCGGCGCACGTGCTCCTCGATCTGGGTAAGGCGTGCGGGCGGATAGATCGGTACCGGTACGCCGCCGGCACGAAGAATGCCGAAATAGGCGGAAAAGTAGTCCGGGCCGGTTGGCAGCATGATCGCCACGGTCTGACCGGGATCGAGGCCGGCGCGCTGCAGTCCCGCCGCCACGGCGCTTACCGTTTGGTCGAGATCGCGGTAACGGATATTCACGTTGCCACTCTCGGCGAGGCACACGATCTGAACCCGGTCCGGGTGCGCGCGGAGGTGCCAGTCGAGCACATCGAGGAGGGTGGCGGCAGTCTCGGGCGCGGCTTGTGCCGGCTCCGACCAGTCCGTCGGAAGGGGCGCGTCGACGGCGTCCGGCAGCTTCTCCACCGCGCTCGGCAGGGCATCGAGCACATCGCGCAGCGTTTGCATGTCGGCCAGCGTGTGCTCAGTTAGGAGGATGCCGAACGCGCGTTCAATGCGCACGGCCAACTCAACCCTGCTCAGACTGTCCAGCCCGAGATCCCGCTCGAGAGTGCTTTCCAGCGTGATCCGACGAGTGTGTGGTGCCCCAGGATGAAGATCGTCGAGAAACTGTCGCGTCAGCGCCAATATGGAAACCGCGGCGGTGTCATCCTGCGGACTCAAACCGTGCGGATCAACGCTGTCGTTGCCCATCGACCGATTCTCCCAGCCATCTCACCGTTCGTGGGGCGAGTCTGCACCCCGGAGTGTGCGTCTGCAAGGGTAGGGTGATGTCGGCCATCCGGACGGATGTCAGTGTTTCGAGTGGCGAGCCGTGGCGCAGGGTCAGCCGCGACGACACCTGGAGGCAGCATCCTCAAGCCGCGTGCGGTTGGCGGGTAGAGGCAGCAAGCGGCCAGCTCTCCCGACGATGAAAGGCTGCGTTGTGCCGCGGCTACCAATGGCCCGACGAGGCGGGCGGCGAGATTTGCCTCAGGCTTTCGCAAATGCCAGACCGAAGGGTGCTGGAGCGGTCGCGCCGGGACGCGACGGCCAAAGCTGGGGCATGTGTTGCCAGGAATCCGCCTTCTTTAAAAGAAACGGGTGCTTGCGAGGTTTGAAATTTCCATTCCAGTGCTCTTGGCGCGCTTAAGAAGTTCCCAGTAATAGCGATACGACGCCCTGTCGTGAAGTTTGCCCCGGTGCTGGATCGGACCCCAATCCTTGTCTTGGGCGGCGATCAGGATGTCGGCGGCTTCCTCGACTTCGGTGAAGTCGGGGCGCATGGCTTCGATGATCGGAACGATTTGATTCGGGTGAATGCTCCACATGCGCAAATAGCCGAATTCCTTGCGAGCGCGCTCGGCGTCGTGACGGATATAGGCGAGGTCTTTGAGTTCGGTTGTGACGTTATGCGACGGCACCACGCCATTGGCGAGGGCGGCCGCGGCGATGTCGCACTTCGCGCGCGCCACCAGCGGATGTTCGAACTGACCGGGGCTGCGCATCGCGGAGCCGGGAATGGCGCCATGATGACCGCTGACGAAGTCCATCAGACCAAAGTCGAGGGATTCGACGCGGTCCAGGGCGGCGATGTCCCAGGCGTCGCGCAAGGCGCCGTGGGTTTCGATCAGCACATGCACCGGGATTTCCTTTTCGATGCCATAGCGCTCTTCGGCATTCCGGATTCCCTCGATTTGGCGGGCGGCGTCTGCAACGCTGCGCGGCTTGGGAATGGTGAGAAAAGCAAGTCGTTCGCCGGCCTGACTGACGAGGATGTCTACGTCCTGCTCCCAGTGCGGGTGGGTAATGTCGTGGATGCGGGCGCCGACGCGCCCGAAGCGGTTGTCGTCAGACATGATCAGCCCGGCAGCCATGCTCGCGTGTGCGGCCTCTGCCCCGGCATGGGCGCCATCCTCGCAGTCGCAAGTGATGTCGAAGACCGGCCCAAGTTCATGCTGCAGCGCCAGTGCCTTGCGCATCAGTTTTTCGCTGCCAGCGTAATGGTCGACGGCGGGAAGGACGGGGAAGGGCTTTTCCCCCTGAAACAGCACGTGATCGGGATGCGGCAAGGAGGAAGACATGGCGGTTGCTCTCGTTATCTTGTGGTGTCCGAAGGGAAAGGAGGGTAGCAAAAAAGTGCCGTCAACGAAAAACGCGGGAGCATCTCTGCTCCCGCGTCATGTGGTGCGTCGCGCTGAGAGGCGATCAGCCCAGCAGGTCCTTCACGCCGTCGCGCTCTTCGAGCAGTTCGTTCAGCGTGTGGTTCATGCGGTCGCGGGAGAATTCGTCGATTTCAAGACCTTGAACAATCTTGTATTCGCCGTTTTCGGTCGTAACCGGGAAGCCGTAGATGATGCCTTCGGGAATGCCGTAGGAGCCATCGGAAGGAATGCCCATCGTGACCCACTCGCCGTTCGAGCCGAGCACCCAGTCGCGGATGTGGTCGATGGCGGCGTTGGCGGCAGAGGCAGCGGAAGACAGGCCACGGGCTTCGATGATCGCCGCACCGCGCTTGCCGACGGTCGGCAGGAACACGTCGCGGTTCCAGGCTTCGTCGTTGATCAGGTTCTTGACGTTGTCGCCGTTGGAGGTGACCGCGCGGTAATCCGCGTACATCGTGGGGGAGTGGTTGCCCCAGACGACTAGGTTCTTCAGGCTGGAAACATCGCGGCTGGACTTGGAAGCCAGCTGCGACAGCGCGCGGTTGTGATCCAGGCGCAGCATGCCGGTGAAGTTCTTGGCCTGGACGCGACCGAACTTGACCGCGATTTCCTTGGCGATGTAGGCGTTGGTGTTGCAGGGGTTGCCCACAACCAGCACCTTGACGCTGGGATCGGCGTATTGGCCGATGGCCGCGCCCTGAACGGTGAAGATCTTGGCGTTTTCGGTCAGCAGATCCTTACGCTCCATGCCGGGGCCGCGGGGGCGGGCGCCGACGAGCAGGCAAACCTGGGCATCCTTGAAGGCAACGTTGGGATCGTCAGTGGCGATCATGCCGGCCAGTAGCGGGAAGGCACAGTCTTCCAGTTCCATCATGACGCCCTTCACAGCCTTCTGGGCTTGCGGAAGGTCGAGCAGTTGAAGGATGACGGGCTGGTCCTTGCCCAGCATTTCGCCACTTGCGATGCGGAACAGGAGGCTATAACCGATCTGACCGGCGGCGCCGGTGACTGCAACACGAACTGGGGCTTTTGCCATTATTGAAACTCCCTCTACAAAGAAGCGTGGTTAGACATTTGCTGAGACTTCGCGCCGCCTGCGAGTGAGTCGCCGCGATGTTGATTCCGCGTTGTGGTCATCGTGTGGCCAGTCAACAGACGAATCGTAGAAGCAATTTGAAAGGCTGTCAATTCAATGTTTTATGTCTTATATAAGATACAAGACAGCTTATGGACTGCTCCAAAAAAGTGTGTTTCAATGCACGCATGCGACACGACTCGCCCACTTTTAGTCCCCTCTATCGTCAGATAAAAAATCTGATGCTCAGCGCTTTGGAGTCCGGAGAGTGGCGTCCGGGGCAATCCATTCCTAGCGAACAGGAACTTGCGCTTCGCTTTAATGTAAGTCAAGGCACGGTGCGCAAGGCCATCGACGAAATGGCGTCGGACAACCTCCTGGTTCGCAAGCAGGGCAAGGGCACCTATGTAGCATCCCACAACGACCCACGCGCGTTGTTTCGTTTTTTACGGCTTGTCCCGATGGATGGCGATCTGGCGCATCCGCAGAGCGTTCCGCTCGATTGCTGGAAGGCGAAGGCCGGCAACGAGGCGGCGAGAATGCTTGGTATCGAACTGGGGGCGCCGGTGACGATACTTCGCCGATTGCTGCGTTTCAGCGGCAAGCCTGTCGTCGTCGACGAAATCTATCTTCCAGGCGAGATTTTTCAAGGTTTGACCATGGAAGTGCTTGAGGGCGCTCAAAGCTCGCTATACAGCTTGTTTGAGGGGCGCTTCGGCGTGAGGATGATTCGTGCCGAAGAGCGTATCCGGGCAGTGGCAGCAGACCGGATGACGAGCGAAACGCTCGGAGTGGCGGAAGGTACGCCGCTGTTGTCGGTCGAGCGGGTTACTTATACCTACGGAGATCGCCCGGTCGAATGGCGTCGCGGTCTTTACTCGACGGCGGAGCACTACTATCTGAACGAACTCAATTGATTGTTTTGAATTGATGGGAGAGCCCGGCCTGTCAGTAGTCGGTAAGGGTATATACTTACAATTTCGTTTGTGTGGGAAATAAGCGGCTGTTTTGTCGCTATTGTTCGAGGGAAAATCTATGACAGAGGTGATTTTGAAAAAACAGCGCCCGAAGCATCTGGCGTTGAACCAGATTCGGCTCCCGCTTCCTGGGATCGTCTCGATCTTGCACCGGGTGAGTGGTGTGGGGCTGTTCCTAATGTTGCCGGTTATGCTGTCGCTGTTCGGTAATAGCGTCGGCTCTCCCGAGTCCTATGCTACATACAAAGCGACTGTAGGCTATCTGCCGGTCAAAATCGTTTTGTGGGGTCTTCTCTGGGCTTATCTGCACCATTTCTGTGCCGGTATCCGTTTTCTTCTGCTCGATATGCACAAGGGCATCGATCTGCCCTCTGCCCGCCTCAGTGCCCGCATCGTTCTGATCGTGAGCCTCACCCTTACCGTTCTGCTCGGAGTCAAACTATGGTAAAGCCCATCATCGTCGGGGCCCATTACGGCTTCCGTGACTGGCTTTTGCAGCGTATTACCGCTGTCGTCATGGCCGTCTATACCGTTCTCTTCGCCATCTGTGCCCTGTCCATGGCCGATTCGTCCTTTGAGAGCTGGCGTGGCGTATTCAGTGGCAGCTTCATGAAGTTTGCTACTTTCCTGTGTTTCATGTCGCTGTTTTTCCATGCGTGGGTCGGTGTGCGCGACATTTTCATGGATTACGTCAAGCCGACTGGTGTGCGCCTGGTTCTGCATTCCGTCGTTGCTCTTCTGCTCATCGGCTACGCTGGCTGGGCTGCTCAGATTCTCTGGAGGCTGTAAGTGAAAGTCGCTAAGCATACTTTTGATGCGGTTATTGTCGGTGCTGGCGGTGCCGGCCTGCGGGCGGCTCTTCAGCTTTCCGAGTCCGGCATGAAGACTGCCGTTCTGACGAAGGTTTTTCCGACCCGGTCGCACACCGTTGCAGCGCAAGGCGGTGTGGCAGCTTCTCTTGGTAACTCGACCGAAGATAACTGGCACTGGCACATGTACGACACCGTCAAGGGGTCTGACTGGCTGGGTGACCAGGATGCCATCGAGTTCATGGTGAAGAAGGCCAACGAAGTGGTCGTCGAACTCGAGCACTACGGCATGCCTTTTGACCGCACCGATAACGGCAAGATCTACCAGCGCCCGTTCGGTGGTCACTCGCAGAATTACGGCCAGACGGCGGTGTCGCGCTCCTGTGCCGCGGCTGACCGTACCGGTCACGCGATGCTTCACGCTCTTTATCAGCGCAATGTGCGGGCGAACACCCAGTTCTTCGTCGAATGGATGGCGATGGACCTGATCCGCAATGCGGATGGCGATGTGCTTGGTGTGACCGCCATGGAAATGGAAACCGGGGAAGTCGCGATTTTCCATGCCAAGGCAACCATTTTTGCCACCGGCGGTGCCGGCCGTATTTATTACAGCTCGACCAATGCTTTCATCAATACCGGTGACGGTGTCGGTATGGCCGCACGTGCTGGAATCCCGCTGGAAGACATGGAGTTCTGGCAGTTCCATCCGACGGGCGTTGCTGGCGCCGGTGTGCTGATCACCGAAGGTGTTCGTGGCGAAGGCGGTATCCTGCGCAATTCGTCCGGTGAGCGTTTCATGGAACGTTATGCACCGAACCTCAAGGATCTTGCATCCCGCGACGTGGTCTCCCGTTCGATGGTTACCGAGATCAACGAAGGGCGTGGATGCGGCACGGAAAAGGATCACGTGCTGCTCGACATCACGCACCTGTCGCCCGAGAACATCATGAAGCGCCTGCCGGGCATTCGTGAAATCTCCATCCAGTTCGCCGGTGTCGATCCGATCAAGGCTCCGATTCCCGTCGTGCCGACCTGTCACTATCAGATGGGCGGCATTCCGACCAACTACAAGGGGCAAGTGGTCGTTCCGAAGGATGGCAACTCGAATGTGCCGGTGCCTGGTTTCTATGCTGCCGGAGAGTGCGCTTGCGCATCGGTGCACGGGGCCAACCGTCTCGGGACCAACTCGCTGCTCGACCTGCTGGTATTCGGCAAGTCGGCCGGTGAAACGGTGGTTGCGGACTTTGAGTCGGGTCAGCTCACGCTCAAGCCGCTGCCGGATGACGCTGCCGATGTGTCGCTGGCCAGAATCGCGCGTCTGGAAACTCAGACCAACGGCGTGGAAGTGAACGACGTTCGTCTCGACATGCAGCGCACGATGCAAAAGCACGCTGGCGTGTTCCGCTTCGCCGACATGCTGAAAGAAGGCGTGACGAAGATCATGGAAGTTGCCGAGCGTGCCAAGTACACCCAGATCAAGGATAAATCCAAGGTCTGGAACACGGCTCGTACCGAGGCGCTCGAACTCGACAACCTCATCGAGGTGGCCAAGGCGACGATGGTGTCCGCAGAGGCGCGCAAGGAGTCTCGCGGTGCCCACGTGCGCGACGACGCGATCGATTGTGCCGAGACCCCGAACGGCCGCGACGACAAGAACTGGCTCAAGCACACGCTGTGGTTCAGTGAAGGTAATCGCCTTGATTACAAGCCGGTGAACCTGCAGCCGATGTCTGCGGATGTCGAGCCGATCGCGCTTGCCAAGCGTACTTACTGAGCGTTCCGGAGAATAAAAGATGAGCAGCAAGCGAACCGTACAGTTCAAGATTTATCGTTACGATCCGGATCGGGATGACAAGCCTTACATGCAGGACATCTCCGTCGAACTCGAAGAGTCCGACAAGAAGCTTCTGGATGCCTTGGTGCGTCTGAAGGCCAAGGACGATTCTCTATCCTTCCGTCGCTCTTGTCGCGAAGGTGTGTGTGGCTCCGATGCCATGAACATCAACGGCAAGAACGGCTTGGCATGCCTGACGAGCATCGACGAACTTCCTCAGCCGATCACCCTGCGTCCGCTTCCCGGCCTGCCGGTCATTCGCGATGTGATCGTCGACATGACCCAGTTCTTCAAGCAGTACCACTCGATCAAGCCTTATCTTGTTAACAACGACCCGGCACCCGAGCGCGAGCGGCTGCAGTCTCCGGAGGACCGTGAAGAGCTCAACGGTCTTTACGAGTGCATTCTTTGCGCATGCTGCTCGACGAGTTGCCCGTCGTTCTGGTGGAATCCGGACAAATTCGTCGGTCCGGCCGGCCTTCTGGCTGCGTATCGCTTCCTCGCGGATACCCGAGACCAGGCCACCACCGAGCGCCTGGACAACCTGGAAGATCCTTACCGGTTGTTCCGTTGCCATTCGATCATGAACTGCGTCGATGTCTGTCCGAAGAATCTCAACCCGACTAAGGCGATCGGGAAGATCAAGGACATGATGGTTCGTCGCGCCGTATGACGCCGAACAGGGGGCGTGTGCGCTGGCAGTGTCGTCGTGCTCTTCTTGAGCTCGATCTGGTGTTCACGCGTTTCCTTGAAAAGCACTTTGATAGTCTGACTGACGATCAACTGGCTGATCTGGATGATCTGCTGATTGTTGAAGACCATGACCTGTGGGCCATGGTTAACGGCAGTCAGCCGGTCAAAAACGATCGCTGGAAGGAAATGGTGGATTTGCTGCGGGCGGGCTAACGCGGTAGATCCAGCGCTTGGGAGCTGTGGAGTTTCAACAGGGAAAAGGGACCAAAACATGACGACGCAACGCACTGCTACACTGAACGTAGATGGCAAGGCCTTCGAGTTTCCGATTATGTCGGGGACACATGGCAATGATGTGATCGATATCCGTACCCTTGGCGGAAAGACCGGGTACTTCACGTACGACTCCGGCTTTTTGTCCACGGCCAGCTGTCAGTCGAAGGTGACCTATATCGATGGCGACAAAGGCGAATTGCTTTATCGCGGTTATCCGATTGAGCAACTTGCTGAAAACTGCAACTTCTTGGAAGTCACCTACCTGCTGAAGAACGGCGAGTTGCCGAATGCGGCGCAGAAGGTCGATTTCGAAACCACCATCAAGAAGCACACGATGGTGCATGAGCAGCTCTCCAAGTTCTTCTCCGGGTTCCGTCGCGACGCTCACCCGATGGCGGTGATGACCGGTGTGGTCGGCGCGTTGTCTGCGTTCTATCACGATGCCATGGACTTCTCGGACTCCGATCACCGCAACGTGAGCTTCAACCGTCTTGTCGCCAAGCTGCCGACGATTGTCGCAATGGCCTACAAGTACAACACCGGCATGCCGTTCATGTATCCGGACAATGAACTGGACTACACCTCGAACTTCATGCGCATGATGTTCGGCAACCCGTGCGAGAAGTACGTGCCGAATCCGGTGCTGGTTCATGCGCTCGACGTCATCTTTACGCTGCACGCCGACCACGAGCAGAACGCGTCGACCTCCACGGTGCGTCTGGCCGGCTCTTCCGGCGCTAACCCCTTTGCCTGTATCGCTGCCGGTATCGCCTGTTTGTGGGGTCCGGCACACGGCGGTGCAAACGAAGCTTGCCTCAAGATGCTTGAAGAGATCGGCGACGTTTCCCGCGTGGGCGAGTACATCGCTCGTGCCAAGGACAAGAACGACAGCTTCAAGCTGATGGGCTTCGGTCACCGGGTCTACAAGAACTTCGATCCGCGTGCCAAGCTGATGCGCAAGGTTTGTCACGACGTGCTCAGCGAACTCGGCCTGGAAAACGATCGTCTCTTCAAGCTCGCCATGGAGTTGGAAAAGATCGCTTTGGAAGATCCGTACTTCGTCGAGAAGAAGCTCTATCCGAACGTCGACTTCTACTCCGGCATCGTTCAGAAGGCTCTCGGCATTCCGACCGAAATGTTCACCTGCATCTTCGCGCTCGCTCGCACCGTGGGTTGGATGACCCAATGGGAAGAGATGATTACCGATACGGAATACAAGATCGGTCGTCCGCGTCAGCTTTATATTGGCGCTGCGCGTCGCGATGTAGTGCCGCTGTCCCAGCGCGGTTAAGCTAGCCCGGAGGGGGAGGGGGAAGAAGAAAAGCGGATGCGGGATGGTCGAGTCGTCGAACCATCCCGCTTCGTTTATTCGGCAGCATCAAACGATCAGGGATTTCTCCCCACCGCACGCCAGCCCATTCAAAAAAGACAAGACTCAAGCCAGGTGGTCGCCCATGATGAATAAGCTTTTTCAAAGCTCTCAACTGTTCGGCAGCAATGCGCCGTTCATCGAAGAACTTTACGAGAACTATCTCGATAATCCGGATTCCGTATCTGAAGAGTGGCAGAGCTATTTCGATTCTCTGCAGAACACGCCGGGCAACGGCCGCGATGTCGCGCACTATCCGATCATCACTGCCTTTGCCGAGATGGCAAAGCGCGGCCCGGTTCGGACTGTGGTTGCCGCCGACGGTAATCAAAAGCAAGTCAGCGCGCTTCAGTTGATCAATGCCCACCGTTTCCTGGGTACCCGTTGGGCGCAGCTTGATCCGCTCAAGCGCACGGAGCGTCCCGAGATCCACGAACTGGAGCTTTCGCATTACGGTTTCACCGAAGCCGATCTGAACGAAACGTTCAACACCGGCTCCTTTCATGGTCTGCCGAGCGATCGTGCGACTTTGCGCGAGATTCTCGATGCGGTCCGTCAGACCTACTGCGGCTCCATTGGCGCCGAGTACATGTACATCACGGATATCGGCGAAAAGCGCTGGATCCAGGCCCGCATCGAGCCGTCGCGCGGTAAGCCGTCATTTGAACCGGCGAAGCAGCGCCGGATCCTCGAGCGCCTTACTGCTGCCGAGACGATGGAGCGCTACCTCCATACCAAGTATGTCGGTCAGAAGCGTTTTTCGCTGGAAGGCGGCGAGAGCACCATCGTTGCAATGGACGAATTGGTTCGCGTTGCCGGCCGCAAGGGCGTTCAGGAAATCGTCATCGGGATGGCCCACCGCGGTCGTCTCAACGTGCTGGTCAATACGCTCGGCAAATCGCCGAGCATGCTGTTCTCGGAGTTCGAGGGCAAAGCCGTCTCCGATCTGTCTGCGGGCGATGTGAAGTATCACATGGGCTTCTCCAGCGACGTCATGACCGACGGCGGTCCGGTGCATCTGACGCTCGCCTTCAACCCGTCTCACCTGGAAATTGTCAACCCGGTGGTCGAAGGCTCGGTGTATGCCCGCCAGATCCGTCGCGGTGACAACGGCAAGGCCGAAGTGGTGCCGGTGATCATCCACGGAGACGCTGCCGTCGCAGGCCAGGGCGTCAACCAGGAAATGCTCAACTTCGCGCAGACGCGGGGTTACGGCACGGGCGGCACGATCCACGTCGTGGTTAACAACCAGATCGGTTTTACCACCTCCGATCCGCGCGATTACCGTTCTTCGCTGTACTGTACGGACATCTTCAAGATGTCCGAAGCGCCGATCTTCCACGTGAATGGCGACGACCCCGAAGCGGTCGCGTTCGTCATGGCCATCGCTGTCGAGTATCGTCAAGAGTTCAAGAAGGACGTCGTTGTCGATATCGTCTGCTTCCGCAAGCTCGGTCACAACGAGGCCGACGAGCCGATGGTGACCCAGCCGCTGATGTACAAGAAGATCTCCAAGCACCCGGGGACACGCAAGCTGTACGCGGACAAGCTTGTCGCGCAGGGTATTTGCCAGGCGGACGAGCCCGATCAGTTCATCAAGGACTACCGCGCTGCGCTCGACAAGGGCGAACTTCTCACCAGTCCCGTGCTGTCGGACTTCAAGCGTCAGTTCTCCCAGGACTGGAGCCCTTACGCCAACAAGAAGTACACCGACAAGTGCAACACCACGGTGCCGATGGCTGAACTGAAGCGGCTGAGCCAAGCGCTGACGACGACACCGGAAGGTTTCGTGCTGCATTCCCGCGTTCAGAAGATCATCGACGATCGCAAGGCGATGGGTGATGGCAAGTTGCCCTTCGACTGGGGTATGGCTGAAAACCTCGCCTACGCCAGCTTGCTTGTTCAGGGTTTTGCGGTGCGTATTTCCGGCGAGGACGTGGGTCGCGGAACCTTCTTCCACCGCCATGCGGCGCTGCACGATCAGAATCGCGACCAGTGGCACGACGGTACCTACTACCCGCTGCAGAATATCCGCGAAGGTCAGGCGCCGTTCTACTGTTACGACTCCGTGCTGTCCGAAGAGGCTGTGCTGGCTTTCGAATACGGCTACGCAACCGCCGAGCCCAACCAGTTGGTGATCTGGGAAGCCCAGTTCGGCGATTTCGCCAACGGTGCGCAGGTAGTGATGGACCAGTTCATCAGTTCCGGTGAGGCCAAGTGGGGTCGTCAGTGTGGCCTCGTGATGATGCTGCCGCATGGCTACGAAGGTCAGGGGCCGGAGCACTCTTCCGCCCGTATCGAGCGTTACATGCAGTTGTGTGCCGAGATGAACATGGAAGTGTGCATCCCGTCCGGTCCGTCGCAGATCTTCCACCTGCTGCGCCGGCAGGCGCTGCGCAAGCTGCGCAAGCCGCTGGTCATCATCACGCCGAAGTCCCTGCTGCGGCACAAGGATGCGATTTCCTCGATCGACGATCTGTCGAAGGGCACTTTCCAGACCGTCATTGGCGAAGTGGAGGATCTCGATGTCGACAAGGTTCGTCGCGTCATCCTGTGCTCCGGCAAGATCTACTACGAACTGCTGGCCCACCGTCGTGCCCACGACATCAAGGATATGGCCATCGTTCGTCTGGAGCAGCTCTATCCGTTCCCGGCCGAGGCTTTCCGTGCCGAGGTGAATAAGTACCCCAACGCAGTCGAGGTCGTGTGGTGTCAGGAAGAGCCGCGCAACCAGGGTGTCTGGTACTGGCTGGCATCCCGTCATCACCTCGACACTGCGCTGGGCGATACGCACAAGTTCCTGCTGGTGTCACGCCCGGCTTCGGCTTCGCCGGCGGTCGGCTACTACGCCAAGCACAATGCGCAACAGAAGGCCGTTATCGAAAATGCATTCGGCGAAATCAAGGCCTGATGCCCAAGTCCGTGCAGAACTGAACAAGAGGGAGAAAACATGCTGATCGAAGTAAAAGTGCCGCAACTTTCCGAGTCCGTTTCCGAAGCCACGCTGGTTAGCTGGCACAAGAAGGAAGGCGACGCCGTCGCACGTGACGAAAACCTCATCGACATCGAGACCGACAAGGTCGTGCTCGAGACCCCCGCGCCGGCTGCCGGCGTGCTTGTCAAGCTCGTCAAGAATGGCGGCGATTCGGTGACCTCCGGCGAAGTCATCGCCACCATCGACACCGAAGCCACCGCCGCCGCCAGTGCTCCGGCTGCCGCTGCCGCTCCGGCCGCTGCGCCCGTGGCTGCCGCTCCGGCTTCTGCACCGGTTGCGGGTGCTGCCAGTCCGTCCGCTCGCAAGATCCTCGATGAGAAAGGTATCGCTGCCAGCGATGTTGCCGGCTCCGGTCGTGGCGGTCGTGTGATCAAGGAAGATGCCGTTGCGGCTCAGCCGAAGGCTGCCGCGGCTGCCGCTCCGGCTGTGGCGATCCCTGCCGGCGATCGTGCCGAGCAGCGTGTTCCGATGACCCGTCTGCGCGCCCGTATCGCCGAGCGCCTGATCCAGTCGAAGAACGAAAACGCCATCCTGACGACCTTCAACGAAGTCAACATGGCGCCGGTCATGGCCCTGCGCAAGCAGTACGCCGAGAAGTTCGAGAAGGCCCACGGCGTGCGTCTGGGCTTCATGGGTTTCTTCGTCAAGGCCGCGGTTGCTGCCCTGAAGAAGTTCCCGATCCTGAACGCCTCGGTGGACGGCAACGACATCATCTACCACGGCTACATCGACATCGGCATCGCCGTCGGTTCGCCCCGTGGCCTGGTGGTGCCGATCCTGCGTGATGCCGACCAGATGTCCATCGCCGACATCGAGAAGAAGATCGCCGAATACGGCCAGAAGGCCAAGGACGGCAAGATCTCCATCGAAGAGCTCACCGGTGGCACCTTCTCCATCTCCAACGGTGGTGTGTTCGGTTCGATGATGTCCACCCCGATCATCAACCCGCCGCAGTCCGCGATCCTGGGCATCCACGCCACAAAGGACCGTGCCGTCGTCGAAAATGGTCAGGTCGTGGTCCGTCCGATCAACTACCTCGCCATGTCCTACGATCACCGGATCATCGACGGCCGCGAAGCCGTGCTGGGTCTCGTGACCATGAAGGAAGCGATGGAAGATCCGTCCCGTCTGCTGCTGGAAGTCTGATCTAACTGACCCGAGGCACGGCCGCGGCAGGGTTCCTGTCGCTGCCGTGCCTTGTTTCAATCCGAACAAGGAAGAACACACATGGCGAAGCAATTCGACGTTCTGGTTATCGGCGGCGGCCCCGGCGGCTACGTGGCTGCGATCCGCGCCGCGCAACTCGGTTTCAACACGGCCTGCGCCGAATCCAATCCCTATGCCGATCCGAAGGGCGAACCGCGCCTGGGCGGCACCTGCCTCAACGTGGGCTGCATCCCGTCCAAGGCGCTGCTGCACACCTCGCACCTGTTTGAAGAAGCCGGTCACGCCTTCGAAGAGCAGGGCATCAGCGTTGGCACGCCGAAGATCGACGTGGCCAAGATGATCGGCCGCAAGTCCAAGATCGTCGAGCAGCTGACTGCCGGCATCAAGGGCCTGTTCAAGAAGAACAAGGTCACCTTCCTGGCTGGCCACGGTTCCTTCGTCGCCAAGACCGACGGCGGCTGGCAGGTCAAGGTCGGCGAGGAAGTCGTCGAGGCCAAGCAGGTCATCGTGGCGACCGGCTCCACCGCCCGTCACCTGCCGGGCATCCCGGTGGACAACAAGCTGGTGTGCGACAACATCGGCGCGCTGGACATCGATTCCGTGCCCAAGCGCCTCGGCCTGATCGGCTCCGGCGTGATCGGCCTGGAAATGGGCTCGGTCTGGAACCGTCTCGGCTCCGAAGTCACCATCCTCGAAGCCATGGACAGCTTCCTCGGCGCTGCCGACCAGGATCTGGCCAAGGAAGCCCTCAAGCTGTTCACCAAGCAGGGCCTCGACATCAAGCTGTCCGTCAAGGTCGGCAAGGTTACCGTCGGCAAGAAGTCGGTCACCGTCGAGTACGAAACCAAGGATGGCGCCCAGAAGGTCGAGTTCGACCGCCTGATCGTCTCCGTCGGTCGCGTGCCCAACACCGCCGGCCTCAACGCCGAAGCGGTCGGCCTCAAGATTGACGAGCGTGGCTTCATCGACGTGGACGGCCACAACCAGACCAACCTGCCTGGCGTCTGGGCGGTGGGCGACGTGGTGCGCGGCCCGATGCTGGCCCACAAGGCGATGGAAGAGGGCGTTGCTGTTGCCGAAACCATGGCCGGCCAGAAGGGCCACACCAACTTCGACACCATCCCCTGGGTCATCTACACCTCGCCGGAAATCGCCTGGGTTGGCAAGACCGAGCAGCAGCTCAAGGCCGAAGGCGCCGCCTACAAGGTCGGCAAGATCCCGTTCATGGCCAACGGCCGTGCGCTGGGTGCCGGCACCCCGGCCGGTTTCGTGAAGATGATCGCCGATGCCAACACCGACCGTATCCTCGGCGTGCACATCATTGGTTCCAACGCGTCCGAGCTGATCGGCGAAGCCGTTGTGACCATGGAGTTCGCCGGCGCCTCGGAAGACCTCGCCCGCATCTGCCACGCCCACCCGACCCTGTCGGAAGTGGTGCACGAAGCAGCGCTGGCGGTGGACAAGCGTCCGCTGCACTTCTGATGAAGCGGCCGGCCTTCGGGTCGGCCAGTCTTCAGCCGGGGGCGGTCAGGCGGTAAAATGCCTGCCCGCCCCCGATCCCATTGGGTTTTACCGTTTTCGTTTCGCCGAATCCTCACCATGCCGCACCGAATCCTTAAAGTTGCCGAGAACGGCATGATCGAAGCCTACGAGTCGCTCCTCAAGGCGCGCGGCTTCAAGTCCGATCCCGCCCAGCGGGCGGCGGCCCAGCGTCTGCAGGGGCTGTATTCCGAACTCGTGGCCTTCAAGGCGGCGCGGCGCGGCACCATCCGCAAGCTGCTGTCCCGGCCCAAGCAGCCCCGCAGCGTGTATTTCTGGGGTGGCGTGGGGCGCGGCAAGAGCTTCCTGATGGACTGCTTCTTCGACTCGGTGCCCTATCAGCGCAAGCGCCGGGTGCACTTCCATGCCTTCATGCAGGAAGTCCAGAACGACCTGAAGAACCTCAACAACGAGCCCGATCCGCTGCAGAAGGTGGCCGACCGCATCGCCCGCCAGACGCGCCTGTTGTGCTTCGACGAGTTCCACGTGTCGGACATCGCCGACGCGATGATCCTCGGCCGGCTGCTCGACGCGCTGTTCGCCCGCGGCACCATCTTCGTGATGACCTCGAACTACCCGCCGGACGGCCTGTACCCCAACGGCCTGCAGCGGATCAACTTCCTGCCCACCATCGAGATGATCAAGCGTCGCTTCGACGTGGTGGAGGTGGATCACGGTACCGACTACCGCCTGCGCACGCTGGAGCAGATGGACGCCTTCCTGGTGCCGGCGGATGACGCCGCGGACAAGCACCTCGCCAAGGATTTCGAGCAGATCGCCGGCACCAAGGGCGCCCCCGGCGAGATCGAGGTGCTGGAGCGCAAGCTCAAGGTTGTGCGCCGCGCTGCTGGCGTGATCTGGTTCGACTTTGAAACCCTGTGCGGTGGCAACCGCTCCCAGAACGACTACCTCGAGATCGCCCGCGAGCACCACACGCTGATCCTCTCCCGCGTGCCCAAGATGAGCGCGGCGATGGCCTCGGAGGCGCGCCGCTTCACGTGGCTGGTGGACGTGCTCTACGACCACCGGGTCAAGCTGCTGGTGAGCGCCGAATGCCAGGCCTACGACCTCTACGTGGAAGGCCGTCAGGCCAGCGAGTTCCACCGTACCGTAAGCCGCCTGATCGAGATGCGCTCCCGCGATTACCTCGCCGAAGCCCACCGGGTCGACTGACGCCTGATGCGCCGATCCGCCGTCTGCGTCCTCGTTGCGTGCGCCGTGCTGGCGCAGCCGGCAGCGGCTGACTACGGCCTCACGATCATCCCTCTGCGGCACCGCCCTGCCGAGCAGATCGTCCCCAGCCTGCGTCCGACGGTGGAGCAGGGCGGGGCGATCAGCAGCATGAACGACAAGATCCTGCTGCGGGTCTCGCCGGGCAACCTCGCCGAGCTCCGCGCGGCCATCACCGCCCTGGATACGCCGCTGCGCCGGCTGGTGGTGTCGGTGCGCCAGGGTGAGGTTCGCGAAGCGTCCGGCGGCGGCCTGGGCGTGGACGGCCGGCTGGCGCCCGGCAACAGCCGCGTCATCATCCGCGGTGGCGCCGGCAGCAGCGAGCAGCGCGACGACGTGAGCCAGCAGGTGCAGGTGGTCGAAGGGGGCAGGGCGCTGATCCAGGTCGGCCAGTCCCTGCCGCTGATGTTCCGCGAATGGCGCGCCGCGCCCGGCGGCTGGGTGCAGGTGGATTCGGTGCGCTACATGGATGTGGGCACCGGCTTTCTTGCCGCGCCGCAGGTGGTCGGCAACCAGGTGACGATCGAGATCAGCCCGTCGATGGAACGCATCGGCGAAGGTGGCGCGGTCGAATCGTCGCGCCTCGCCACCACCGTCAGCGGCGCCCTTGGCAGCTGGATTCCCCTCGGTGGCAGCGCCGTCACCGGCCAGACCACCCGCTACGGCACCGGCGGCTACGCCCAGGGTGCCCGCCGCGTCGATGGCCAGGTGTGGCTGCGCGTGGACGCCCTCGAATAGATTTCCCCGATGAACGTAGAACAAGCCTTTGCCGCCGACGGCCCCCTCGCCGCGGCGATCCCCGGTTTCTCCCCGCGCCCCCAGCAGCTGGAGATGGCCGCCCACATCGCCCACACCCTCAAGGAGAACGGCGTGCTGGTGGCCGAGGCCGGCACCGGCACCGGCAAGACCTACGCCTATCTGGTGCCCGCGCTCCTTAACGGCGGCAAGGTCATCATCTCCACCGGCACCAAAACCCTCCAGGACCAGCTCTTCAACCGCGATCTGCCCACCATCCGCGCTGCCCTCAAGGTGCCGGTGGGCGTGGCGCTGCTCAAGGGCCGGGCCAACTACGTGTGCCACTACCACCTGGCCCGCAATCTGGTGGATGGCCGCTTCACCACCCCCGAAGACGCCGGGCACCTGCGCGCCATCGGCCGCTTCATGGAGATCACCCAGAGCGGCGACAAGGCCGAGTGCCCCGAGGTGCCCGAGGATGCCGCCGCCTGGATGTTCGCCACCTCGTCCCGGGACAACTGCCTGGGGCAGGAATGCCCCAACATCAAGGAATGCTTCGTCGCCGCCGCCCGCCGCGCCGCGATGGACGCCGACGTGGTGGTGGTCAATCACCACCTCTTCTTTGCCGACGTGATGCTCCGCGACGAAGGCATGGGCGAGCTGCTGCCCTCGTGCAACGCGGTGATCTTCGACGAAGCCCACCAGCTGCCCGAAACCGCCAGCCTGTTCTTCGGCGAGAGCGTGTCCACCGCCCAGCTGCTCGAGCTCGCCCGCGACACCCGCTCCGAGACTGTCGCCGCCGCCCGGGATTGCCTCGCCCTCATCGAAGCCACCCGCAAGCTCGAAAAGGCTGCGCGGGATCTGCGTCTCTCGGTGCAGGCCGAGAACGCCCGCTTCGGCTACGCCCAGCTCGCCGACAAAAAGGAATTCCACGAAGCCGTCGACGCGCTCGATGCCGAGCTCACCGATTTCTGCACGCTGGTCGAATCCCAGGCCGAGCGCTCCGAAGGCCTCGCCAACTGCCTGCGCCGTACCCAGGAGATCCAGCAGCGCCTGGCCCGTTGGCAGGTGCCGGAGGGCACCGACTGGGTGCGCTGGGTCGAGGTGTTCAGCCAGACCCTCGCCCTCAACGCCACGCCCCTGTCCATCGCCTCGATCTTCAAGCGCCAGATGGACGGCCACCCGCGGGCCTGGGTGTTCACGTCCGCCACCCTGGCGGTGGGGCGCGATTTTGGCCATTACTGCCGCGAGCTCGGCCTCAACTGGGTCGAGCCGCCCATCGAGACCGCGGTGTGGGGTTCGCCCTTCGACTACCCGGCCCAGGCGGTGCTGTACGCGCCCCAGAACATGCCCGAGCCCAACAGCCCGGACTACCCGGATGCGGTCGCCAAGGTGGCGATTCCGCTGATCCGCGCCGCCCAGGGCCGCACCTTCGTGCTATGCACCTCGCTGCGCGCCATGCGGCGCATCCACGAGCTGATCGCCGACGCGCTGGAGCGGGACAAGCTCGATCTGCCCCTGCTGATCCAGGGCGAAGGCTCGCGCACCGAATTGCTGGAGCGCTTCCGCCGGCTCGGCAACGCCATCCTGGTGGCCAGCCAGAGCTTCTGGGAAGGCGTCGATGTGCCGGGCGACGCGCTGTCCGTCGTCGTCATCGACAAGCTGCCCTTCGCCCCGCCCGACGACCCGGTGCTCGCCGCGCGCATCGAGCACATGAACAAATCCGGCCGCAACCCCTTCATGGAATATCAGCTCCCGCGGGCGGTCATCAACGTCAAGCAGGGCGCCGGCCGGCTGATCCGCACCGAGCGCGACAAAGGCGTGCTCGCCATCTGCGACCCGCGCATGCTCACCAAGCCCTACGGCCGCCGGGTGTGGCAGAGCCTGCCGCCCATGACCCGCAGCAAGGTCGAATCCGAGGTGGTGGCCTTCCTCGAGGATCTGCCTCCGCCGGCCGCGCGGCAGGGCTGAGGCGTCGGCGAGCCGTAATCGTTCGCGCGCAAGCAAACCCGATTCGCGATCAAGGAAAATTTGCTTGGCCGCGAGTAAAACGGATTTGCGCGCAAGCCGCAGCCATTCGTGCGCAAGTGATTTTTGCTTGCGCGCAAACGGATTTCAGTTGCCCACGAGTAAAAATCACTCGATCGCAAGCGGCAACTGCTTGCGATCGAATGTCCTCCGCTCGCACGCAACGTTCCACGATTCGTGCGCAAGTGGCTACCACTCGCGCACGAGTCTTTATTGCTTGCGGGGCTGGCCGGTCCATTCGGCGCGGCGTCGGCCCCCGCTGCTACAATCCCGCGCCTGACACCTTGCTCCGATGCCGTCCTTGACCGATCCGAACACGTCCGCGCCGTCGTCGCCTTCCGAACTCATCGCCCGCCTGGCCAGTGCGGCGGGGCACGACTGCGTCGACGCCGCCGAAGCCCTCAACGCTGGCTGCCAGTGCGTGTCGCTGGACCGTCAGGCGCTGGTCGCCGCGCTCGCCCGCGACCCGCGGGACGGTGCGTTGCAGGCGATGATCGCCGAGTCGCGCCCGCACCTTTTCGCCGAGTCCATGGCCTTCGTGTCGGCCGCGCATGTGCGGCAGATGGCCGATCTGATTGCCGCCATCCACCGCGTGGTGGCCTTGCCCGGCTGGCAGGACGCGGTGCTGGCCTACGCGCCGGAAAGCGCCCGCCACGCCACCCGCGCGGCAGGCGTGTTCCTCGGCTACGACTTCCACCTCTCGGATGCCGGCCCCCAGCTCATCGAGATCAACACCAACGCCGGCGGCGGGCTGCTCGCCGCCATCCTCGGCCGCGCCCAGCGGGCCTGCTGCGACGAGGTGGCCGAAGCCATGGCCGCCATGCAGGGCCACGCCTCGGGCGATCTGGAGCGGGTGTTCTTCGAGATGTTCCAGGCCGAATGGCGGGCGGAGCGGGGCGATGCGCCGCTCACCACGGTCGCCATCGTCGACGAGGCGCCCCAGGGCCAGTACCTGCTGCCCGAGTTCCTGCTCTTCCAGCGGCTGTTCGAGCGCCACGGCGTGGCCGCGTGGATCTGCGATCCGTCCGAGCTGGCGCACACCGCCGACGGCCTGCTGCTGCATGGCCAGCGGGTTGATCTGGTCTATAACCGCCTCACCGACTTCTCCTTCGACGCCCCCGCCAGCCGCGCGCTGCGGGAAGCCTGGCTGGTCGGCTCGGCGGTCATCACGCCGCACCCCCGCGCCCACGCCTTGTATGCCGACAAGCGCAACCTGGTGCTGCTCTCCAACCCCGATGCCCTGCGCCGCCTTGGCGCGGCGGAGGCCGACATCGCGGTGATCACCGCCGGTGTGCCGCGCACCGAGGCCGTCACGGCCGCCCAGGCGGCGGATTTCTGGGCCCGACGCCGCAGCCTGTTCTTCAAGCCGGCCAGCGGCTTTGGTAGCCGCGGCGCGTATCGGGGCGACAAGCTGACCCGGCGGGTGTTCGACGAGATCATCGCCGGCGACTACATCGCCCAGGCCCTCGTGCCGCCGTCTGAGCGGCGCCTGTCGGTGGGCGGCGAGGCGGTGGCCCTCAAGATGGACCTGCGCAACTACGTCTATCGGGGCGAGGTCCAACTGGTCACCGCACGGCTTTATCGCGGCCAGACCACCAATTTCCGCACCCCCGGCGGCGGCTTCGCCCCGGTGCTGGCGGTGCCCTGCGGCCACGAAGGAGCAGCATGAAGGTTTTCGGATTTGCCGGTTGGTCCGGCTCGGGCAAGACCACGCTGATCGAGCAGGTCATCCCCGAGATCACCCGCCGCGGCCTCAAGGTGTCGGTCATCAAGCACGCCCACCACGGCTTCGACATCGACAAGCCGGGCAAGGATTCGTGGCGTCACCGGGAGGCCGGGGCCAGCGAGATCCTGCTGATCTCCGACGAGCGCTGGGTGCTGATGCACGAACTGCGAGGCGAGCCCGAGCCTGATCTCGACGCCCAACTGGCGCGCCTGTCGCCCTGCGATCTGGTGCTGGTCGAGGGTTTCAAGGCCGTGCAGATCCCCAAGCTCGAAGTCCATCGCCCGGCGGTGGGGAAGCCGCTGCAATATCCCGACAACCCGGCCATCGTGGCGATCGCCACCGACGTGCCCCTCGAAGCGCCGCTGCCGCGCCTCGACCTCAACGATCCGGCCGCCGTGGCCGATTTCATCCTCCAACACCAGAGCCTGATATGAGCAATCCCATGCGTCCCTTCGACGACGTGCGGGCGGCGCTGCTGGCAGCCGCCAAGCCCGTTTCCGCCATCGAACAGGTGCCCACCGCCGAAGCCCTCGGCCGCGTGCTGGCCGTCGATCAGGTGTCGTCCCTCAACGTGCCGCCCCTCGACAACTCGTCGATGGATGGCTACGCGGTGAACACCGCCGACGTGACCGCCCCCGGCGCGCGCCTCACCGTTGCCCAGCGCATCCCCGCCGGCAGTGTGGGCCACACCCTGGCGCGGGGCACCGCCGCGCGCATCTTCACCGGCGCCCCGGTGCCTCACGGCGCCGACGCCGTCGTGATGCAGGAGCTGTGCACCGCCAACGGCAACAGCGTGACCATCGACCACGTGCCCCGCGCGGGCGAGTGGGTCCGCCGCGCCGGCGAAGACATCGCGCTGGGTTCCACGGTGCTTTCCGCCGGCGTGCGCCTCACGCCCCAGATGCTGGGCCTCGCCGCGTCGGTGGGCTGCGCCACGCTGCCGGTGTTCCGGC